>ULTD01001094.1_pt1 | contig 16996 bp, 7 predicted proteins | sample 1957321 | NCBI WGS metagenome assembly ULTD01 (sample SAMEA4835726, study PRJEB28245) | human gut metagenome | biome: gut microbiome; material: fecal sample | place: Denmark | collected 2008
CTTCAGGACGTAAACATGGCCATCGAAAGTGGTGTGGGGATGAACAGAGCCGGGAACAGCCAGAACCTGGCCACGCTCGATCTGGTCACGGTCAATACCACGCAGCAGAGCGCCGATGTTGTCGCCAGCCTGAGCGAACTCGAGGCTCTTGCGGAACATTTCCAGACCAGTGATGGTGGTGGTCAGCTTCTCTTCCTTCAGACCAACGATTTCCATCTGATCGCCGACATGAGCAGTACCACGCTCAACACGACCGGTAGCAACGGTGCCACGGCCGGAGATGGTCATAACGTCCTCAACGGGCATCAGGAACGGCTTATCAGCAGCACGGTCCGGGGTCGGGATGTAGCTGTCAACAGCGTCCATCAGCTCCCAAATGCACTTGTATTCCGGAGCATCGGGATCCTTGGAAGTGCTCTCCAGAGCCTTCAGAGCGGAACCACGGATGATCGGGGTGTTGTCGCCGTCGAAATCCTGGCTGTCCAGCAGTTCGCGAACTTCCATTTCGACCAGGTCGAGCAGCTCTTCGTCGTCAACCATATCGCACTTGTTCAGGAACACAACGATCTTGGGCACGCCAACCTGACGAGCCAGCAGGATGTGCTCACGGGTCTGCGGCATCGGGCCATCGGTTGCAGCAACAACCAGGATAGCGCCGTCCATCTGAGCAGCACCGGTGATCATGTTCTTGATGTAGTCAGCATGGCCCGGGCAGTCAACGTGGGCATAGTGACGCTTCGCGGTGTGGTACTCAACGTGAGCGGTATTGATCGTGATACCACGAGCCTTCTCTTCAGGAGCCTTATCGATGCTGGAGTAATCCATGAAATCGGCGTCGCCCTTCAGAGCCAGAACCTTGGTGATAGCGGCAGTCAGAGTGGTCTTGCCGTGGTCAACGTGACCGATGGTACCGATGTTGACATGCTCCAAAGAGCGGTCAAATTTTTCCTTTTCAGCCATTGGAAGTATCCTCCTTTAATTCAAACAGATAAAATAGCCTGTTGTAAGGCTATCATACTAGATTTTTCAAGAAAAATCAAGTATTTTGCGCGAATTTGTGCAGAATCAGCCCTTATTGCGCTCGGTCATGATCTTATCTGCAACACTCTTGGGAACCTGCTGGTAATCAGCCGGCTCCATGGAGTACTGGCCACGGCCCTGGGTCTTGGAACGCAGGTCAGTAGCGTAACCGAACATCTCGGACAGAGGAACCATCGCGGTGACACGGGCAGTGCCATCGGTGGATTCCTGGTTCTGGATCGCGCCGCGGCGGCTGTTCAAGTCGCCAATGACGTTGCCCATATACTCGTCAGGAACAACAACGTCAACCTTCATGATGGGCTCCATAATGACGGGATCAGCCTTCTTCATAGCATCCTTGAATGCCATGGAGCCGGCGATGGAGAACGCCATTTCAGAGGAGTCAACTTCATGATAGGAGCCGTCCCACAGAGTGACCTTGACATCCACGACGGGATAGCCAGCCAGAATGCCGGACTTCATCGCGCCCTGGATACCGTTGTCAACAGCGGGGATGTATTCCTTCGGGATAGCGCCGCCAACAATACCGTTGACAAACTCATAACCCTTACCCGGGTTGGGCTCAATCTTGATCTTAACGTGACCATACTGGCCCTTACCACCGGACTGACGTGCGTACTTGGTTTCCTGGTTAGCATCCTTGCGGATGGTTTCACGGTAGGCAACCTGAGGTGCGCCAACGTTAGCTTCGACCTTAAACTCGCGGAGCAGACGGTCCACGATGATTTCCAGGTGGAGCTCGCCCATGCCGGCGATGATGGTCTGACCGGTTTCTTCATCGGTCCAGGTACGGAAAGTCGGGTCCTCTTCAGCCAGCTTAGACAGGGCAATACCCATCTTCTCGCTGCCAGCCTTGGTCTTGGGCTCGATGGCAACGCGGATAACCGGCTCGGGGAAGTTCATGGACTCGAGGATGATGGGATGCTTCTCATCGCACAGGGTATCACCAGTGGTGGTGTTCTTCAGACCAACAGCAGCGGCGATATCGCCAGCGTAGCAGATGTCGATATCCTTACGGTTGTTTGCATGCATCTGCAGGATACGGCCGATACGCTCGTCCTGATCCTTAACAGAGTTGTAAACAGTGGTGCCAGCCTCAACGGTACCAGAGTACACGCGGAAGAAGCACAGCTTACCGACATACGGGTCAGTCATAATCTTGAATGCCAGTGCAGAGAACGGCTGATCATCGGAAGAAGTGCGATCTTCTTCCTCGCCAGTCTCCGGGTTGGTGCCCTTGATGGCCGCAACGTCGGTCGGAGCAGGCATATAATCAACGATTGCATCCAACAGTTTCTGAACGCCACGGTTCTTGTAAGAAGAGCCGCAGACAACAGGAACGATCTCGTTGGAAATAGTAGCCTTACGCAGAGCAGCCTTGATTTCTCCCTTGGTCAGCTCTTCGCCTTCCAGGTACTTCATCATCAGCTCTTCGTCGGTCTCAGCAACAGCTTCGATCAGCTTGTCATGATATTCCTGAGCCTGTTCTTTCAGGTCTTCAGGAATTTCCTCAACGCGCACATCATTGCCCATATCATCATAGTAGATATCGGCTTTCATGTCGATCAGATCGATGATGCCGCGGAAAGTGTCTTCCTGGCCGACAGGCAGCTGGATAGGCACACCGTTGGCATGCAGACGATCATGCATCATCTGTACGCAGCGGAAGAAGTCAGCACCCATGGTATCCATCTTGTTGACGTAAACCATGCGGGGAACCTTGTACTCGTCAGCCTGGCGCCAAACGGTTTCAGACTGAGGCTCAACGCCACCCTTTGCGGCCAGAACGGTAACAGAACCGTCCAGAACACGCAGAGAACGCTGAACTTCAACAGTAAAGTCAACGTGGCCCGGGGTGTCGATGATGTTGATACGATGACGGTTCTTTTTGAACAGAGCCGGATCGTGCTGGGTCTCGGTGTGGCTCCAGTAGCAGGTGGTTGCAGCGGAAGTGATGGTAATACCACGTTCCTGTTCCTGCTCCATCCAGTCCATCGTAGCAGCGCCGTCATGAACTTCGCCGATCTTATGGTTAATACCGGTGTAGTACAGAATGCGCTCGGTGGTGGTGGTCTTGCCTGCGTCGATGTGGGCCATGATACCGATATTTCGGGTCATTTGCAGGGATACGTCTCTCGGCGTTGCCATGGCTTAAACCTCCTCAGTAAGCAGATCAATAACGGTAATGCGCGAAAGCCTTGTTGGCTTCTGCCATCTTGTGGGTATCTTCGCGCTTCTTGACGGCGCCGCCAACGTTGTTGGTAGCGTCAATGATCTCGGCGGCCAGGCGAGCGGACATGGTCTTTTCACCACGGCTGCGGCTGTACAGAGTCAGCCAGCGCAGGCCGAGGGTCTCGCGGCGGGCGGGGCTGACCTCCAGGGGAACCTGGTAGGTGGAGCCGCCAACACGGCGGGCCTTAACTTCGAGGCTGGGCATGATGTTTTCCATGGCCTTCTCGAACATTTCGAGAGGATCGTTGCCGGTCTTCTCTTTGACAGTCTCAAAAGCTTCGTAAACGATCTTCTGAGCGACGCCCTTCTTGCCATCCAGCATCATGCTGTTGACCAGACGGGTGACGAGCTTGGAATTGTAAATAGGATCAGCCAGAACTTCGCGCTTTGCGATTTTACCTCTTCTGGGCATCTTTCTTCCCTCCTTCACATTAATGATATCATCGGTACTCGAAAGTTAAAGAAAACTCCCGTTATGCCACAAAAGGGTCAGCTGACCATTTTATGGCGAAAAGATGTTTCCTTACTTCTTGGCACCGGCCTTGGGACGCTTTGCGCCGTATTTGCTGCGAGCCTGGTTACGGTTTGCAACACCCTGAGTATCCAGAGTACCACGGATGATGTGGTAACGGACACCGGGCAGGTCCTTAACACGACCGCCACGGATCAGGACAACGCTGTGCTCCTGCAGGTTATGGCCGATACCAGGAATGTAGGAGGTGACCTCGATACCATTCGTCAGGCGGACACGGGCAACTTTACGCAGAGCAGAGTTGGGCTTTTTGGGGGTCATGGTACGAACAGCGGTGCAAACACCACGCTTCTGGGGGCTGTTCATGGTGGTGTACTGCTTCTTCTGGGAGTTGTAGCTCTTCTGAAGGGCAGGAGCAGTGCTCTTGGTTACCAGGACCTCACGGCCTTTGCGTACGAGCTGGTTAAAAGTAGGCATTTCTTTTCTCCTTTCTTGATTATTCCGCGCAGTTTTTGCGGGGGTTGTGCTTCCATTTTGGCCGCACTTGACCCCTTAACTCACGCATTTATTATAATAGCGGATAAACCACGCTCTGTCAAGAGTATTCACAAAAAATATTTCAAATAATCGTGCAAGATGCTGATTTTCTGCACTGGGGGTTCTAAGGGAATACCGCACAATTCCCGCCTAACGGCTCAAGCACCGCTCCGGCGGCTGCGGCACGGCATCTGCGTTGCCAAAATGCTCGATAAGACATCCAGTATTATCTGCGCTTTTGGCTTAGCAGCTGCCGCACCTCGCTCGCCGTATCGGCACTTAGAATTATGCGGTATTGCCCTAATTTTGCACTTAAGGTGTATCTGAAAACAAAGAGAACGACGGATATTTCGCAAACGCAAGCAGAATTTAAGGCAAAGAGCCATAGGAATCCTTTGCGGATTCCAAGGCTTTTTAACGCAAAATCCCGCTGTGTTTGCAGAAACAGACTAAATTTTCGAATTTTTCAGATACACCCTAGGACTTTCCCCTGCTTATTTTGCAGCTTCCAGCTGTGCCACGCAGGCTTCGGCTTCGTCCAGAATGCGGCCGAACTTATCCAGGGCAGCATCTACCGGGGCGGGGGTGGTCAGGTCCACACCGGCATGGCGCAGCTCATCCAGCGGGTAAGCGCTGCCGCCCATGTGCAGGAACTCCAGGTACTTCTTAACAGCCGGTTCGCCGTTCTTCAGGATGCCCTCGGACAAAGCCACGGCAGTGGAATAGCCGGTTGCATACTTATAAACATAGAACGGGCGGTAGAAGTGCGGGATGCGTGCCCACTCGTACTGTACTTCGTCATCCACAACCAGCTCCGGTCCAAAGTAGTCCACAATGAGCTTCTTGTACAGATTGTTCAGGGCGGCGGGATTCAGGGCTTCGCCGCGCTCGGCCATGGCGTGGGCATCGCGCTCAAACTCGGCAAACATCGTCTGGCGGTAGACGGTTCCCTTGAAATTTTCGAGGTACTGATTCAGCAGGGCCAGGCGGGTTGCGGGATCCTGGTTCTTTTCCGCCAGCAGGTGCTCAATGAGCAGGTTCTCGTTGACGGTGGAAGCGACCTCTGCGACAAACAGGGTATAGTCGGCATACTGGGCAGGCTGGGTATGCCGGCTGAACCAGCTGTGCATGCTGTGGCCCATCTCATGCGCAATGGTGGAAACGCTGTCCAGCGTACCGGTAAAGTTGCACATGATATAGGGGTTGGAATCATAGCTGCCGCCGGAGTAAGCGCCGCCGCTCTTGCCCTTGTTGGGGAACACATCGATCCAGCGCTCGGCAAAGCCCTTGCGAACGATGGTACCGTACTCTTCGCCCAGCGGTGCAACGGCATCCAGAACCATCTGCTTGGCCTGGTCATAGGTGTAATGGGCGCTGACGCCCTTGGTCAGCGGGGCGTACACATCATAGTAGTGCAGCTCGTCCACACCCAGGATGCGCTTGCGCAGAGCAACATAGCGGTACATATCCGGCAGGTGCTTGCGCACAGTAGCCACCAGGTTATCATAGACCTGGCCGGGCACGTTCTCCCCTGCCATGGACATGGCGCGGGAAGATTCATAATGACGGACGGAGGCTTCGGCGGCAGCGGTCTTGACAGCGCCAGAGTAAGAGGCAGCCAGCGTGTTGATGTGCTGGCGGAAGCTCTTGTAGTAGCTTTCAAAGGCATTCTTGCGCAGCACGCGGTCATTGGAGGTTTGCAGCAGGATGTAGTTGGAAGCGGTCAGCTCCACATCGTTGCCCTCGCCATCCTTGACGGAATCGAACACCATGTCGGCGTCTGCCAGGTTATCGGCAACATTTTTCGGGGTACCGAATGCCTCACCGAAAGCAGCCAGCAGCTTTTCTTCCGGGGCGGTCAGGGTGTGAGGCTTTGCACGCAGCAGGTCTTCCAGAGCAAAACGATAGGGGGCAACCTGCTCGTCAGCCATGATGGCATCCAGGGTTTCCTGCGGCAGTGCCAGGATTTCCGGCTGAGCATAGGCGATGGTACCGACAGCCTTTACATATTTGGCGGTAGCGCGGGCATCCATGCTCTGGGCGTCATCAGCACGGGTATCCTCGCTCAGACGCAGGCTGGTGTAGACAGCCAGGTTTTCCAGTTCACGGAACACGCCGATTTCTGCATCATAAAATTCACGAATGCTGGCAGCGTTGTTCAGCTTGCCCTCCCAGGCAGCCAAAGCTTCAATTTTGGGGTCAATGGCGGCAAAAGCCTTTTCCCATTCCGCATCGCTGGCGTACATTTTGGTCAGGTCCCACTGGTACTGCGGGTCCATCTCTTTGCGTTCTTTCAATGCTTCCGACATGGCGGATTCTCCTTTTCTGTATGGTGTCATTCCGGGCCAGACGCGGGATAGCCTTCCCCGTCCCCTGTGCAGGCACCATTCATCCTGCACAGACAAACCCAGTATAAAAGTATTATACACCAAATGTTAGAAAAAACAAATCCGTTTTTATTTAAGGCAATACCGCATAATTCTAAGTGCCAATACGGTGAGCGAGGTGCGGCAGATGCTAAGCCAAAAGCGCAGATAATACTGGATGCTGCAAAGGTGAGCGCCGCCAGTGGCGGAAACAGCGAACCGAAGCAGGGGCAGCGGTCGCAGAGTGCGAGGGGCTTTTGCCCCCGAAGCACGATGCGGGTACCGCAACCCGACATTATCGAGCATTTTGGCAACGCAGATGCCGTGCCGCAGCCGCCGGAGCGGTGCTTAAGCCGCAAGGCGGGAATTGTGCGGTATTACCTTAACAAAAAGCCTGCGCAGAAACAGTGTTTATGCACGGTTCCTGCACAGGCTCATTTCTCTAACTTTCTTTATTTGTCATTTGCCCGGCTTTCCAGCAGGCTTCTTACTTCTCCTGCCAACGCTTCGCTTTCATTTGTCGTAAAGATACAATCAGACTGGTCTTTCCCGATTCCGAAAAACACCTGATAGTCCTTATTTCCGCAGAACGTCAGCACATCCAGCATGGGCTCGCTCTCCCCTGCCTGATAAGTAACCCAAAAGCGCAGCCGCAATGGATTGGGGGTGATTTTTCCCGCCTGTTCATTGGTCACGCCATTGCGGCAGACAAGATATGCGGTTGTATTCTCCTGGTCGGAAGGCAGGTCCACCCGCTGCATATAAACACCATTTCCCATTGTTTCGCAGTGCTGCATCCATGCGGCAACCTCGGGGAAGCTCTGCCATTCCTCCTGCGGCATACTCCAGATGGCCTTGCTTTGGTAGTTTGCTGATGCCACAAAAGCAACGCTCCATAGAACGAGTGCCAGCAGCATTGCCGCTATCAGATACAACATTCTTTTGCCTGTTGATTTTACAGCCGCCACAATACCGCTTTTCCCTGTTGCTATCAAAAAGAGCACAATCATTAGAATCAGCAAGAGCAGCAGAAGCCCCACTGCCGCGCCAAGCCCAACAAATTGCAGAGCAAACCACAGCAGAATTGCCGCTGCCGCAAGCAGCATCCACTTCTGCTTTGCTGTTAGGCTTTCTGCTTTTTCTGTGTTTGCTAATGTTCCCGATTTTTCCGTTCCCGTTGTCCCTTCTAAATCAGTCGCTTCCATATCCGCTGCTTCCAACGGAATTCCCAGCAGCTGCCGCAGCATAAACAGGTTGGCTGTGCCAGGCAGAGCTTTCCCTGTTTCCCACCTTGCCACAGCCTGCCGTGTTACCCCCAGCTGCTCTGCCAGCATTTCCTGGGTCATGCCTTTTTCTTTCCGGGCAGATGCAATTTTCTCTCCCAATGTCATGGTGCTATCCCCCTTTCTTTGGGGCCAGCATAGCACAGCTGTACTACTATTTTCAAGCAACTTTGTATCACTTTTCTGCCACTTTTCCGCAATAAGCAGTTTCATTCCCCGCAAAGCAGCATAAAAAATCCCCCACAGTACCCTTTCCGTTCGCAGTTGCCCGTGCGGAGAATGCTGTGGGGGATGTTATGTTTTATTGTCAGGCTAAGCTTATCAGATAAGAATAGTCTTACTTTTCAGCGTGGTCGTAAGCGCTGCCTTCGGCATCGCGGATTTCCTCGGCGCGAGCCAGCTCTTCTTCAACCTCCGGCAAACCGGTTCCGGCGGGGATCAGCTTACCGATGATGACGTTCTCCTTCAGACCGGCCAGCGGGTCAACCTTGCCCTTGATGGCGGCTTCGGTCAGAACGCGGGTGGTTTCCTGGAAGGATGCAGCGGACAGGAAGCTGTCAGTTGCCAGGCTGGACTTGGTGATACCAAGCAGGATCTGACTGGCCTGGACCAGCTTCAGGTCGGTTTCGCCTGCATCAATGCGTTCCTGAATCTTCTCGTTCTCGATCATCACATCGCGGCGGTTGACAACGCTGCCCATGATGAACTCGCTGGAACCTGCATCGTCAATGCGAACCTTACGCATCATCTGGCGGACGATAACTTCGATATGCTTATCGTTGATTTCAACGCCCTGCAGACGGTAAACCTTCTGGACTTCGCTGATCAGGTAGTTCTGGGTAGCAATGCGGCCCTTGACAGCCAGGATATCCTGCGGATAAGCATGGCCTTCGGTCAACAGTGCGCCCTTGACGAGCACATCGCCTTCCATCACCTTCAGGCGGTGGCCGAACGGGATCAGGTAGCTCTTGGTAACCGGTGCGCCGTTATCGTCAACACCGGTCACTTCAACGTGGCGGCTCTTCTTGGTATCGTCAATATGGACGGTACCGGCGATCTCGGACATGATAGCCATTGCCTTCGGGCGGCGGCTCTCGAACAGTTCTTCAACACGCGGAAGACCCTGAGTAATATCTTCAGCAGATGCGATACCGCCAGTATGGAAGGTACGCATGGTCAGCTGAGTACCGGGTTCGCCGATGGACTGTGCCGCAATGATACCGACGGATTCACCGACCTTAACGCACTGGCCGTTGGACATGTTGGAACCGTAGCAGCGGGCACAGACGCCAACGTGAGCACGGCAGGTCATCACGCTGCGGATCTCCAGCTCGGTAATACCGGCAGCTTTGATCTTTTCAGCGTCGAACATATCCATCATCTTGTCCTTGGACACAATGAGTTCGCCGGTCTTGGGATCCATCACGTCATGCAGAGCATAACGGCCAATCAGACGCTCGGAGAAGCTTTCGATGGTAGCGTTGCCTTCGCTGATTTCGCTGACGAGGATACCCTCGGTAGCGTGGCAGTCTTCCTCGCGGATGATGACTTCCTGAGAAACGTCAACCAGACGGCGGGTCAGGTAGCCAGAGTCAGCGGTACGCAGTGCGGTATCGGTCAAACCTTTACGAGCGCCTCGAGAAGAGATGAAGTACTCCAAGATGTTCAGGCCTTCGCGGTAGTTTGCACGGATAGGCATTTCCAGGGTTTTACCTGCGGTGTTAGCCAGCAGGCCGCGCATGCCGGCCAGCTGCTTGATCTGGTCCATAGAACCACGAGCACCAGAGTCGGACATCATATAGATGGGGTTGCGCTGGTGGTGGGTCTTCAGGTTGGTAGACAGAGCGTTGGAAACTTCCTCGGTAGCTGCCTGCCAGATCTCAACGGTGTTCTTATAGCGCTCTTCATCAGAGATAAGACCACGGTTGAAGTTCTTCATGACCTTTTCAACCTTCTTGTCAGCCGCAGCCAGGATCGCCGGCTTCTCTTCGGGGATGATAGCGTCAGGCACGGCAACGGTGATGGCGGAAAGGGTGGAATACTTATAGCCCTGTGCCTTGATGTGGTCCAGCATGATAGCGCAGCGCTTGGTGCCATGCTTTGTCAGGCAGCGGCTGATGATGTCGGGCAGCTTCTTCTTGGTGACCTGGAAATCGACTTCGTAATCGAACTTATGTTCGGGGTCGGTGCGATCCACATAGCCCAGATCCTGCGGGATGGGGGTGTTGAAGATGATCTTGCCGACAGTGGTGGTGACAAGGGCGGTTTCGGGGCCGTTGCCAAAGTCCATGGTGCGGCGCACCTTAACGGGAGCCTGCAGGGTGACGATATGCTCGGCGTAAGCCATCAGGGCTTCGTCCTCATCGCGGAACACCTTGTCGTGGCCGGGGTCTTCGGGGTTGACCATGGTCAGGTAGTAAGAGCCCAGGATCATATCCTGCGTGGGCACGGTGACGGGTTCGCCGTCAGACGGCTTCAGCAGGTTGCCGGATGCCAGCATCAGCATCTTGGCTTCGCGCTGTGCTTCGGTGGACAGCGGCAGATGGACAGCCATCTGGTCGCCGTCGAAGTCAGCGTTGAAGGGGGTGCAGACCAGCGGGTGCAGCTTGATGGCGTGGCCTTCGACCAGAACGGGCTCAAATGCCTGAATGCCCAGGCGGTGCAGGGTAGGTGCACGGTTCAGCAGAACGGGATGGCCCTTGATGACGGTTTCGAGAGAGTCCCACACCTCGGTGGAAGCACGCTCGACCTTTTTGCGGGCAGCCTTGATGTTGGAGGCAATGCCCTTCTGGACCAGGTCCTTCATAACGAAGGGCTTGAACAGCTCCAGAGCCATCTCTTTGGGCAGACCGCACTGGTACATCTTCAGCTCAGGGCCGACAACGATAACGGAACGGCCAGAGTAGTCAACACGTTTGCCCAGCAGGTTCTGGCGGAAGCGGCCCTGCTTGCCCTTCAGCAGGTCGGACAGGCTCTTGAGGGCGCGGTTGTTGGGGCCAGTGACCGGGCGGCCGCGGCGGCCGTTATCGATCAGGGCGTCAACTGCTTCCTGCAGCATGCGCTTTTCGTTGCGCACGATGATGTCGGGAGCGCCCAGCTCCAGCAGGCGCTTCAGACGGTTGTTGCGGTTGATCACGCGACGGTACAGATCATTCAGGTCGGAAGTCGCAAAGCGGCCGCCATCCAGCTGGACCATGGGGCGGATATCCGGCGGAATGACCGGAACAACGTTCAGGATCATCCACTCCGGGCGCTGGCCGGACAGGCGGAATGCATCAACGCACTCCAGGCGTTTCAACAGGCGGACGCGCTTCTGGCCGGTAGCCTTTTCCAGTTCCTCATGCAGCTCTGCGGACAGAGCTTCCAGGTCGATCTCAGCCAGCAGCTTCTGGACGGCTTCGGCGCCCATGCCGGCTTCAAAGGTATCCTCGTACTTTTCCCGCATCTCCTTGTACTCGCGTTCGGTCAGGAGCTGCTTTTTCTCCAGCGGAGTAAAGCCGGGATCGGTAACGATATAGTTTGCAAAGTAGAGCACCTTGTCCAGCTGGCGGGGGCCGATGTCCAGCATCAGGCCAATGCGGCTGGGAATGCCCTTGAAATACCAGATATGCGAAACGGGTGCAGCCAGCTCAATGTGGCCCATGCGCTCGCGGCGGACCTTAGCGCGGGTAACTTCGACACCGCACTTATCGCAGATCTTGCCCTTATAGCGGATGCGCTTATACTTGCCGCAGTGGCATTCCCAGTCCTTGGTAGGTCCAAAAATGCGCTCGCAGAACAGGCCGTCGCGCTCCGGCTTCAGGGTGCGGTAGTTGATGGTTTCAGGTTTCTTGACCTCGCCATAGCTCCAGGCACGGATCTGGTCGGGAGAAGCAAGGCCGATCTTGATAGAATCGAACTCTTTATTTTCCATTCAGCGAACCCTCTCATTTAATCGTGACGTAAACAGCATTCCGATCATTCACCGTCGAACAGGTCGTCGCTATTGTCGGCTTCGATCTGTGCCAGAGAAGCTTCATCCGGCTCCTCATCGCCCAGGTCGTCGTCAAAGCCTTCATCGGCATCCTTGACACTGTAATCATCCTGCAGCTCGCTTTCCAGCAGAACGTTATCACCGATATCGCTGTTGTCAAAGTTGGCATCGTCATCGTCATATTCCTGACGCATATCAACAGCGTTGCCTTCCTTATCCTGAACAACAATATCCAGGCCAAGGCTCTGCAGTTCTTTCAGCATAACGCGGAAGCTTTCGGGGATGCCCGGATTCGGCACATCTTCGCCCTTGACGATTGCTTCGTAGGTCTTGACACGGCCCACAACGTCATCAGACTTGACAGTCAGGATTTCCTGCAGGGTGTAAGCCGCGCCATAAGCTTCCAGAGCCCAAACTTCCATTTCGCCGAAACGCTGGCCGCCGAACTGGGCCTTGCCGCCCAAAGGCTGCTGGGTAACCAGAGAGTACGGGCCGGTGGAACGTGCATGGATCTTATCATCAACCAGGTGATGCAGCTTGAGGTAGTACATATAACCGACAGTAACCTTGGAGGGGAACTTTTCGCCGGTACGGCCATCGTAAACGGTGGTCTTGCCATCATCGGTCAGGTCGATCTTGCTGAAATCAATGATGTGGCCCTTATCGCCCATCAGGCGGGGCAGCTTGGTGGGATATTCCGGTGCATGGTCGCCATGCCACTTATCGCGGGCTTCGGCCAGGCAGTCACGGATATCGGATTCGTGCGCGCCATCGAACACGGGGGTCTGCACATGCCAGCCAAGGGCCTTGGCAACATAGCCAAGGTTGACTTCCAGCACCTGACCGATGTTCATACGGGAAGGAACGCCCAGGGGGTTCAGCACGATGTCCAGCGGGGTGCCGTCAGGCAGGAACGGCATGTCCTCCTGCGGCAGAATGCGGGAAACAACGCCCTTGTTGCCGTGACGGCCTGCCATCTTATCGCCAACGCTGATCTTACGCTTCTGGGCGATATAGACGCGCACGCAGGTGCGCACGCCGGGCTGCAGCTCGTCAGAGTTTTCGGGGGTAAAGACCTTAACATCCACAACAATGCCGTAAGCACCGTGGGGAACGCGCAGGGAGGTATCACGTACTTCCCGTGCCTTTTCGCCAAAGATGGCGCGCAGCAGGCGCTCTTCGGCAGTCAGTTCGGTTTCACCCTTCGGGGTAACCTTACCAACCAGAATATCGCCGGTCTTGACTTCGGCGCCGATGCGGATAATGCCGCGGTCGTCCAGATCCTTCAGGGAATCATCGCCGACGTTGGGGATATCACGGGTCACCTCTTCAGGTCCCAGCTTGGTATCGCGGGCTTCGCTCTCGTACTCCTCAATGTGGATAGAGGTGTAGATATCCTCGCGGACCAGCTTTTCGTTCAGCAGAACAGCGTCTTCATAGTTGTAGCCTTCCCAGGTCATGAAGCCGATCAGAGCGTTCTTGCCCAGAGAGATCTCGCCGTCCTTGGTGGCGGGGCCGTCAGCCAGAACGTCGCCCTTCTTGACAACATCGCCCACATAGACGGCGGGGCGCTGGTTGACGCAGGTTCCCTGGTTGGAGCGCATAAACTTAATCAGTTCATAGGTATCGGCGGAGCCATCTTCCAGACGGACAACGATCTTATCTGCGTCAACGCTTTCAACGGTGCCGTCATGGGCAGCCAGCACGCAGACACCGGAGTCGGTAGCAGCCTTGTATTCCATGCCGGTAGCAACCAGAGAGCGCTGGGTAACCATCAGAGGCACAGCCTGACGCTGCATGTTGGAGCCCATCAGAGCACGGTTACAGTCATCGTTTTCCAGGAAGGGAATGCAGGCAGTAGCCACAGAAACCATCATTCGCGGAGAGACATCCATGAAATCGACCTGTTCACGGGCAAATTCCTGAATGTCGTTGCGATGACGGCCGGAAACGCGGGAACGGACAAAGCGGTTGTTCTCGTCCAGCGGTTCGTTGGCCTGTGCCACGATGTATTCATCTTCAACGTCGGCGGGCATATAAACAACTTCATCGGTAACAACGCCGGTTTCTTTATCCACGCGGCGGTAAGGTGCCTCAATGAAGCCGTACTTGTTGATCTTGGCGAAAGATGCCAGATAGGAGATCAGACCGATGTTGGAACCTTCGGGCGTCTCAATCGGGCACAGACGGCCATAGTGGGTATAATGAACGTCGCGGACTTCGAAGCCTGCGCGGTCACGGGACAGACCGCCGGGGCCCAAAGCGGACAGACGGCGCTTATGGGTCAGCTCAGACAGCGGGTTGTTCTGGTCCATGAACTGAGACAGTGGGCTGGAACCGATGAACTCACGGATGGCAGCCACGACCGGGCGGATGTTGACCAGGCTCTGCGGGGTGATCTCGCCGGATTCCTGGTTCTGCAGGGTCATGCGCTCGCGCACAACGCGCTCCATACGGGCAAAGCCGATGCGGAACTGGTTCTGCAGCAATTCGCCAACGCTGCGCACGCGGCGGTTGCCCAAGTGGTCGATTTCATCGGTCACGCCGATGCCATGGTCAAGGCCCAGCAGGTAGTTGACAGAAGCAAAGATATCGTCAACGGTAACGGTGCGGCTGATGAGCTTATCATGATTCTTGGTCAGCAGTTCTTTCTGCTCTTCCGGATCGGAGGTAGCATCCAGAATCTTACGGATTTCGGCGAAGGAAGCGCGCTCGTTGATGCCGCATTCCTTCACATCAAAGCTGAAGAAACTCTGGGCATCGACACAGCCGTTGGAGAACACGATCACATTGACCGGATCCTGGCCCTTGCGCTCCACGATAACAGTAACGCGGGAAACACCGGCGTTATCAATTTCAACAGCCTTTTCGTGGTTGATGCGCTCGCCCTTGGCGGCCAGCAGTTCGCCGGTCAGTGGGGCAATGATGTCCTCGGCAGTCTTATAGCCCGCAATACGGCGGGACAGGCACAGCTTGTTGTTCATCTTGAAGCGGCCAAAACGAGCCAGGTCGTAACGGCGCGGATCAAAGAACAGCAGGTTAATGTGGCTGCGGGAGCTTTCCACCGTCGGCGGCTCGCCGGGGCGCAGCTTGCGGTAGCACTCCAGCAGGGCTTCCTCTGTGGAATGGGTGATATCCTTTTCCAGGGTGGCGTTGATTTTGGGTTCAGAATCGCCGAAGTACTGGCGGATCTGCTCATCGGTGCCAAGACCCAGTGCGCGCAGGAAGGTAGTAACCGGCAGCTTGCGGTTTTTATCAATGCGCACATAATATACATCGGAAGAATCGGTTTCGTATTCCAGCCATGCGCCGCGGTTGGGGTTCATGGTTGCGGTGAAAAGGTCCTTGCCGGTACGGTCCTTGCTGGAAGCATAGAACACGCCGGGCGAACGAACCAGCTGGCTGACGATAACACGTTCTGCACCGTTGGAGATGAAAGTGCCGGAATCCGTCATGAGCGGGAAATCGCCCATGAAAATTTCCTGTTCCTTCACTTCGCCGGTGCTCTTGTTCAACAGGCGCGCAGTGACATAAAGCGGCGCAGCATACGTTGCGTCACGCTCTTTACATTCTTTAATGGTATATTTGGGGTGCTTGTCCAGACGGTAATCGACAAATTCCAGCGAGAGATTCCCGGTGTAATCCTCGATCGCGTCAATGTCGTGGAACACTTCGCGCAGGCCCTCGTCCAGGAACCAGTTATAAGAGTTTTTCTGGATCTCGATGAGGTTGGGCATGCCAATCACTTCGTTGATGCGGGAAAAGCTCATTCTGGAGGTTCGACCGTTTTGTACGGGCTTGACCTTTACCATAAAATGCGACCACTCCTATTCCGTTCAGATTTGTTTTTGGCAAAAGCGCTCCGCCGAAGCAATGATTTTCTTGGAACATTCGTCGTTTTTAACAAAGTTTGAAAAAACGCGAAAAAATCAAAATTCCTTTAGGGCGCTCTATTCCATTTTGTGATACTATGCCAGTATACCAGCCAAAAAGCTGATTGTCAAGGGCTCTTTTGGCATTTTGCGTGTTTTTTTATCAGATGACTGAACGCCCGGATGCGTGTCACATTTCTTTTGGCAAAGTGCTATTTTTGCATTTCTTTTGCCACTTGACAAATCCTTGAAATGCCGCTAATTGGCACAATGCCCAATTACCTTGTGTGTTTTTTGTATGGGTTGCAGCCTGCGTTTTTTCTGCATTTTCCCGGTTTTTACGCTTTGCAAACAAAAAGTGCCCTTCCCGCCGTTATCCGTGTGCAGGGTGGGCACTCGTCTGTTTTTGGTGCTATGCGTTTGATGCCGGGCCCGCCACACAGGTATTTACACCAGCTCCACCCGGTATTTTTGCAGCCAGTAATTCAGCTGCACAAACCAGGCAATGGTCTGCGGGGTGGTCATCAGCTGGCCATACCAGGGGGTCGCAGTCTCGGCAGCGGTCAACAGCTGTTCCAGCGCTGCCCTCTTGGCAATACGCAGCAGCGGGGCATCCGGGTCCTGCATCGCACCGCGCAGCATGGCGCTGACAGCGTTCAAATACGCCGGGTTCCATGTTTTAGGGTAGGGGCTCTTTTTTCGCCACAACACTTCCGTGGGCAGCACGCCCTGCATCGCCTGGCGCAGCAGGCCTTTTTCGTGGCCCTCGTAATCCTTATATTCCCACGGCACGCTGTACAGGTATTCCGCAATGCGGTAATCGCAGAACGGCACGCGCACTTCCAGCCCGCTGTACATACTCATTCGGTCCTTGCGGTCCAAAAGGGTCTGCATAAACCAGTTAAAGTTCAGGGCAAACATCTGGCGCATCCGTTGTTCCAGGGGATCCAGACCGGGGCGGATGGAAGTTTGCTCCAGCGTGGCGCGGTAGCCTTCATCAATATACGCCGCCGGGTCAATGCCGCCGAACACCTCCGGCTTAAAAAAGCTGACCCTGTATGCCGTGCTCTGTGCCCAAGGGAAGCCATACCGCTCCCGCACGGTCTTATCCCTGTACCAGGGGTAACCGCCAAATATCTCGTCCGCGCACTCGCCGGAAAGTGCCACGGTGGCTGTTTTACGGATCTCACGGCAGAACAGCAGCAGCGAGGAGTCCACAT
>ULTD01009452.1_pt1 | contig 16400 bp, 6 predicted proteins | sample 1957321 | NCBI WGS metagenome assembly ULTD01 (sample SAMEA4835726, study PRJEB28245) | human gut metagenome | biome: gut microbiome; material: fecal sample | place: Denmark | collected 2008
TTTTTGCGTATTTTGGGGATACTGTTTGGCGGTTTTAGGGCGACTTTTCAAATACACCCTAGGATAGGGGGTTGAGCGTTTCATTAGGATCGGCGGGCAGCTTTTATTTTGCGAGTGGGTGGTTCGGACGGGGGAACATTCTGGATTTTTGGTGGGTTGGAATGATGGCCTGGGATGGATTTTTGTGCAGGGTGGTAGGACGGAATTTTCCCCTGCGGATTATTATATCCCACACATCCACCCCATAAACAACCTGTGGGGCGGGATTTCCCTTTCCCGCCGCGGAGAACCTTGTTGGTTTGTGTTGTACCCGCTAAAATATTTGCAGGAGACGATGCTTCTCTTGAGGGCAGTTCCCCGCGGGGTGGAAAGATGCCGCGGAGCGGCGGAGAGGACCGGGCGCTGTTTACACCTGTCACCACAAATGCTTGAAGGGTGAATTCCACAGGCTGCCTCTAGGGTGTATCTGAAAAATTCATGTTTTTATGCTGCCCGATTTCCGCGGCGTCCGGCAGTCATTTTCTCCTTGCTACTAACCATTCCGCATTTATTTTGACTGTCTTTCGCCGATGCGAAGGTAATAGGCAATACCGCATAATTCTAAGTGCCGATACGGCGAGCGAGGTGCGGCAGATGCCAAGCCAAAAGCGCAGATAATACTGGATGCTGCAAAGGTGAGCACCGCCAGTGGCGGAAACAGCGAACCGAAGCAGGGGCAGCGGTCGCAGAGTGCGAGGGGCTTTTGCCCCCGAAGCACGATGCGGGTACCGCAACCCGACATTATCGAGCATTTTGGCAACGCAGATGCCGTGCCGCAGCCGCCGGAGCGGTGCTTAGGCCGTAAGGCGGGAATTATGCGGTGTTGCCAATACTTTCTCAAGTTGCAGGCCATCTACTATTGCTTAAATCGTCAAATTATTCCCGCTTGGTTTCCAAAGAGATTCTCTGTATCGAAATACAAATTGTATTATTTGACAAGTTTAATACAAAAATAGCGTTGTATTCCCGCCATTTCACATCACGTTTCCACGCTTTTGTCTATCAAGCAGCATGCCAACCTCTGCCCTCGCTCTCTCCATATCAACTTTCGCCTTTCTCCCTATCCCGCCAAATCCCATCGTTCGGTCGGCCGTTTTAATTCCAAATCGTATAATACAGCTCATATATGCCATTTTGTTTTTAGCGTTTTCCTTCTACTCCGCCTGACAGAATAACCAATACCCTGTGTAAAATTGCAACCCTTCCCTTTCGCAGCGTACAGTGTTGCATCTTTACACAGGGTATTCCTATCCCTGTCGTATTATAAAAAGGTAATTCACCCTGCAGATTGTTGCTATTTACACAGGTTTCCCCTCTTTTTTGGTTCCCCGCACCTGATTCACCCAAAATCCGCTTTATTTTGCAAACGCTGCATCGCGCTTTTCCTCATGTTTTGCTCTGTAAACCTGTGTAAAATTCCAACATATTTCTCCTTTTTTCCTATTCTCACCTTCTATCCGTTTTGTTGTAATTTCGCACAGGTTTATGTTTTGTAGTATTTTCAGGCTGCTTTGCATACAAAACGGCACCGCGTCTTTCAAAAAACGCGGTGCCGCCTTTGATTTATTCAAGATTTTGAAGTGCTTACCCTGCCGTGCTGTTCTGCTCTGTCAGCCCCGTAAACACCGGGTCGTTCAGCAGCATTCCGGGAACAACATATCGGTAGGTGATTGCCTGCCTGCCGTTGATCACACGCACACTATCGTTGGCCAGTGCCAGCTCTTTCAAGGTTTGCATATCCTCATCGTTCAGATAGATGGAGATCTGCTCCAGGCCAGATGTCTGCTTATATTTTGTCCCGTTTGTAACGGGAACATAGCGGCTGCTGACAGGGTTCAACTCGTAATTCTGCACCCCGCACAGGCGCGCTTTCGCAGCCTGTTCATGGATCAGCTCCGATGTCAGGGTGCCCAGCCGCGTGCCGCGCCAGTCCGCTTCGCTTTGCAGCACTGCCCGCACAGCCAGGTGCAGCCGGATGACAATTCGCTGTTTCATATCGTGGATTCCTGTATTCCTATTTGCATGGATTTTTGTTGTTTGCTGCTTTCGTGGATCTGGATTATTCCACAGCATCAATCAGTGCTTTCAGCTCCTGCGCTGCCGCAATCAGCTCCTGCATCTGGTCCGACATTGCTTTGCGGTCCTCTGCCGTATAACTGCGGATCTTAGCTTCAATATTTTTTGCCGCTGCAATTTTACGCAGTTTGCGGGCCGTGGTAGGCAGCTTGGCCGAAATAAAGTTGTGATCCTTATCTACTGCTGCCGCCTTGTTTTCCTGCGTCTTGGCCTGACCGATTGCATCCTGTGCATTTTGCAACGCTGCTGCAAATACGCTCTCGCGCTCCTGCATGCTGCGGCGTTCCACTGCTACATCCAGCATGGCTGTGGTCAATGCGTCCTTGATGGCGCGGCGCTCATGGCTGCGTGGGTCAAGGGCTGCGATTTTCAAAAACATTGCGGCTGCACGGGCCTGTTCTTCCAGGGTCAAGCGGAGATAGGTTTCGCACTCGGCTCGGTTCAGGAATTCCTCATCCAGCAAGCGGCGCAGATCAGGGTTGAGATCATTCTGAATCGAAAGCGCCTTATCAATCGTGCGGGAATTCAGCGGGCTGACCTCTTTCAGCGCTTTTTTCGCTTCCGCTGCGCTCAGGTTATACGGTGCTTTCTGCAGGTTTTCCACAAAACGCGCCGCCGCCTGGCGCATCACACGTTCATTGCTGATGCCGCCGCGCACTTGCAGGTTTGCGCTGTCAATATACACAACTTTTTCGTTTTCCGTCAAGTTGCGCACCACTTTGCACTGCACTTTCTGCCATTCACTCATGCGGTTGGGCAATTGCTTTTCTTCCTGCTCGCGTTTATCCTGCTCCACCAACAGGCGCAGCGCACGCAGGCGGCGCTCGCCGGAAAGCAGCACATATTTTCCGCCAACACCGGTCTTAGGGAACACAACTAGGTTGTGCAGCAGCCCCGCGCGGCGGATATCATCGGCCAGCAGCGCAATATCTTCCTCGGTATCCAGCTCACGGTAAAGGGCATTATCCGGGTTTTCTTCAATATCATTGATATTGATCTCGCTGTATTCACCGCCCGGCTCCTGGTCGCCGCGCGCGATCTTACTTAACGCTGCTTCGTTTACTTTAAAGCCTTTCTTCTGCAGTCGGTCCAGTTTGCTTGCCATCACTCTGCCTCCTGTTCAACGCGCGTTTTCAGCTCGGCATACACCTTTGCATAATCCTTTGCCGGGTTGCTGCTGCGTGCACATAGCACAACCGGCGCACCAAGGCGGGTGCTATCCTTTACAGCCTGTCCCTTACGGATTTCGGCAGCAAACAGCTTGCTGCCCAGCTGGCTTTCCCGCAGTTCATTGCGGATCACTTCGGTCAGGGCAGTTTTTTCCACCATAGTCAGGATAATGCCCAAAACATCAATTTTTTCGCCCTCATCGTGCTCCAACTGCTGGCACATGGCCACAGTGCGGTACACACTGTCACGGCTGTAGTCATCGCACACGCAGGGGATCAGCACAAAGTCACTGGCCATCAGGGCGTTGGTCACCATTACATCGCGGGACGGCGGGGTATCGATCAAAATATAGTCGTATTCGCCGGCAACCTGTGCCAGGCACATGGCCAAAAACATATTGATACTGGTGCTTTCGGACTGTTCCAGGATTTGCAGCTGCTTGGCCGCCATTGGGGTGTTGCCATTTGCCGGAATTATATCAATATTATCAAACTGCGTGCGGGAAATATAGTTCTGCGTGCCGCTGATGCCATAGGCACGGAACATATCATACACGCCAGCGCGGTCAAAAGTATTATCGGTTACACGGGCGCCCGTCAGGGTATAGGTACAGTTGCCCTGGGCATCCATATCCACCACAAGCACCCGCTTGCCGTCCTGCGCCATCAGCGCCGCCAGGTTGCAGACGGTAACGGTTTTTCCCACGCCGCCTTTTTCAATGCAGACTGAGATACAATATCCCATTGTTTTCCTCCTTGCGAGCGCCTTTGTGTAGGCATCTCTTCGTTGCTGTCGGTTAATCTTTGCCTTTTGTTCGGTTCTTTTGGCGGTACCGCACGCCGGCATCTTAATCTAAGGCAATACCGCGGGTTGCAAAAACGGGTACCCCATGCCGTGCGGCATCTCTTCGTTGCTGTTATAGCTTCTATTATATCATATGCTTCGCGTGTGTCAACGGATATTTTGACGAATATTATGCAGGCATCTCTTCGTTGCTGTTCACGCTTTTTCTCTGCCGTTTTTCCTTCCCATCCTTCTTCACTTCATCCAGGCACTCCCGCTCACGTACCTTCATTCTCACCTATTATCCCAAGGTCTATCTGAAATCAAAAAAGCAGCGGCCAGCAATCTGCCAGCCGCTGCTTACCTTATTATAATAGCGCTCCCGGATTATCCGCTCTGCTTCATCTCAATTACTCTTCGCTGTCATCCGGGATATCTTCCTCAAAAGCATCCATCCAGCTTTCGTTGTGCCACTTATCTTTTTCACCTTTTTCCTTGGCGGCAACCTTCTGCCGTTGTGCCTGGTCGTTCATTATGGTGCCGATCGGGTTCAGCGCGCGTTCTTCAATAATGTGGTAGAACAGCCCCATCGGGTTATTCACGTTGGGGTCCTTGGCGGCCTTTGCCCAGAACACATCAAAGTCCAGTTCATGCGCCATAGCTTCCATCAACGGGGTCAGGCTGCCATACTTTTCAATCACTTCATTCATGCATGCCAGGTAATGCAGCCGCATTTCGTCTTTTAGCCCATTGCGCAGGCTGGAAGGCGATGGCACGCACCGCGCTGCCAGGTGGCGGTAAATTTCGTGGTAAGCGCCGCGCTGGCCGCTCGTCAACGTCTTTTCCAGGTATCCATCATCTACAAACTTTGCAAACTCTTTTCGCATATCCTGCCGTTTTACAATCGTTTCGGGAATCAGCTCTACCTTGGGCGGCTCCGGCTCCGGCAGCGTTTGCTGCACTGGCTCGTCCATCACATGGTACTCCGCTTCCAACAGCTCCTCTTTGGGTTCTGCTGCCGGCTTTGCCTTGCGGAAAATATAAATGCGATAGTTATCCATATCCTCGCGCAGCACCTTGTTCAGGTACCGCGCCGGGCTGCGCATCGTCTGCGACCGGGGAATGATCTCCTGTGCATAGCGGGGTGCCACACCGGCCAGCCAACTGGTCAGCCCGCCGCAATCCAGGATGATGGCATTCATCTTTCCAAACACCGTTTTGTTGCCGCCGTCCTGCTCGCCATCGCCTGCCTGGATGGTGCAGCAGGCATCTGCCAACACATCAATGATCACTTCCACCGCGTGCAGCTCTTCGGGCGTAATCTCCGCGCGCAGCTGATCCATGCGCGCTTTCACAACAATTTCCTCCCGCAGCTCGGTGCGGTGGCGTCCAAAGGAATAGGGAATCGTTGTTTCCGGTGCCGAAACATAATCAAAGGTGATCACGCTGGGGTCATCCAGCAGCGAATCCTCAATCGCCACGGTGGGGCGGCCCTTCTTTTTGCTCTTTTTGCGCACTGTGCTGTTGATGCTGTCCAGGTTGGCCTGTGCGGCGGCATCATCCACCGGGTCAATCGTTACCACCAGCGAAAGAACCTTCTGCCCCTTTTTTTCGTACACATCGTAATTAAAAATAATATCCGTCTTTTCGTTAATTTCCGCCTTTGCCTTTTCCAGTGCCAGGCGGCGGAAATCCGACCATCGGTTGGCCGTATACGAAAGCTGTTCATACAGCATGCTCAGGTTCCATACCAGCGGTTCCCCGGCCGCTTTCTTTTTCAGGTACAGGCTCTGGTAGCTCTTGCACAGCTCGTAAATGCGGATGGAATAGGTGGACCGCATCAGCATGGTGTAGGTCACATCCATGGTGGTATACAGGGTTTTCAGCTGCACCAGGTGCGGTTTCAGCACCGGATCCAGCGTGATGGTCATGCGCGCGCGGCCCTCATCAATGCGCACTTTATCGATCCAGCGGAATGTTTCCACCGTGGAAGTTCCGTTATTCTTGATCCACTGGATGGGCGCGTTGGCCAGCTCCTCAATATTTTTGCGCACCTGCTTGTACAGCGCCCCGCTGTGCGGGTCCATGCCGGTCATCTTGATAAAATCATAAATGCTCAGCTCATAAGAGGGCAGGTCCGTATCCTCCGGCTTAATCATCGAAAAAATATGCAGCATCAGGCGCTGCTGGCTCAGCGTCAGGTTGTTGCGCGTCATCTGTACAAGGTCATTGGATTTGCGAACGATGGTCTGGTCCCCGCGTTCTTCAAACGTAACGACAAACGGATCATCTTTTTTCTGTTTACTTGCCGCCATAAGCAGGGGCCTCCTATATCGGTTGCTGTATCCCGGGTGGTCACGCACATCATGCTAAACATTATAGCACATCCTGTTGTCCAGCGCAAGAATTGCAAATTTACACAGGGTTTCACCGCCATTACCCTGTGCAAAATGCAACACCCGCGTTGTGGTTTGCCATATATCCTGTGGGGGTTGCAGCCCGGGTGCAGGTTACACAGGGTTTTATTGTGCTTTTCTGTCCTGCTGTTTCAGGGTTCTGTAACCTGATGGAATGGCAACACCAATTTTTTCCCGTTTTCCCCCATCTCCCGGCTTACCTCTGGTTGTTATTATGGCTTAGATGTTTAGTTCTATATTAGTAATAGGTAGAGCCTGTGTAATTTAACAACGCGAACCTGTGTGTTCAACCAACTGCAGCCTGTGCATTCCACCACCATTTTCCTGTGCGGAAAGCAACCTGCGTAAAGTTGCAAATAAGCCAAAAACAGCCAAACCTGTGTAAATTGCAACACGGGGGAAACGGGCCTATCCTGTGTGGTTTTCCAACAGGTACGCGGGTCACGGCGGGGCAGGGGAGCGGGAATACCCTGTGTAAAATGCAACTGTTCCGGGGGTAACCTGTGCGTTTTTCCAACGGTAAGCGGCATAGGAAAACAAGGCAATCCTGTGCGTTTTTCCAACACGTTTCGGGAATGTTCGGCACAGAATGTGGGCAATACCCTGTGCAAAATTGCAACAGCTCACAGCTGCTTCAAATAGATCAGTTGCAAATTTACACAGGGCAGAACCCCTATATTATAAGGTAAGTGCCGCACAGAATGGCGTGTGAGGGGTTGCAGTTTACACAGGATAGATTGAAAGCTGGGAGCTGGGATCTATCTGAAACGTCAAAAAGCTCGTCTGTTTCAGGGCAATACCGCATAATTCTAAGTGCCGATACGGCGAGCGAGGTGCGGCAGATGCCAAGCCAAAAGCGCAGATAATACTGGATGCTGCAAAGGTGAGCGCCGCCAGTGGCGGAAACAGCGAACCGAAGCAGGGGCAGCGGTCGCAGAGTGCGAGGGGCTTTTGCCCCCGAAGCACGATGCGGGTACCGCAACCCGACATTATCGAGCATTTTGGCAACGCAGATGCCGTGCCGCAGCTGCCGGAGCGGTGCTTAAGCCGTAAGGCGGGAATTGTGCGGTGTTGCCTCAGCAAACGCAGCCGGATTTTGTGCTTGCGAAAGATCCGCTATTTTCGTTGCTCTCAGATGCACCTCAGGAGCTGGCGCAAATAGAAATCGGCAAGGGGGAACCGGGAATCAGGGGCAGGGCAGGGGGGACAAAAAAGCGAATGGCATATCTGCAGCAAACCCGCACCCCGTTGTAAAGGGAGAACGGCGTCCCGTTGGCGGGCGTGCAATCCACCAAACACACACCCGCCGCCGCAAACACCGCAAACCGTTTGCAGGGGCGCGGTGTACCCATCGCGCCGCAAAAAAACGGGAACCGTGCGCCGCAAACCTGCCATCCCTCCCACAAGGCGCCCACCCAGCCGCCAGGCCCCGCCACAAACAGGCGCATGCGAAACAAATAATTGCGCAAAAACAGGGAAATGCAACAAAAAAGGCGAATTTTGCCGCAAAGTTGCGCTCTGTGTGCGCAGAGGATCATAAACGCGCGGTCAAAGTATATAAAAGTGACCGCTGCCAAAAAGAAAATCAGGAATAAATTATACAAAGGCTTTGAATACATTGTATAATTGGAGGAAAACGCAATCAGTAAAAGTGCTGAAAAACAGGAATTTACGTGGATTGTATTGCCTTTCTGGTATAAAGGTGCTATACTTTAACACTGAAAAGTAAATGCGCAATGAGAAGACTCGATGCGTAATTTTTTGAAAACAACATAGCAACGGTTGCGCAAGTAAAAGAAGCTGGCTTCTTTTACTGTTTCACAGGGATCCCCTGTGGAACAATGTGCTTTCATTAAACCAGCGCGAAAGGCGAGTGAGCAGATTGAATAGAACAGGAAAAAACACAACAGGTTGGGCGCGCCGGCTGACAGCGCTGCTTGTCACCGCTTGCCTGGTTATGGCAATGGCCCTGCCTGTATACGCCGAGGTGGATCTTCTGCCCGACGCACCTGACGAAGTAGAGCTGCTGGAGGATGAGCCGGGAACGGCCTCCGGGGAGGATACCACTCCGCCGGAGCAGAACGCCGCCACCCCGGAACCGGAACAAAGCGCCGAGCCGGAGCAGCCCGCCCCGACCGAAACGCCGGAGCCCACGGCAGAACCCGCCCTGACCCCGGAACCGGCAGCCACCGCAACGGCCACCCCTGTGCCGACCGTGACCCCCACCGCCACCCCGGAACCGACCGAACAGCCGCAGAAGATGTACGCCGCACAAAGCGTGGATAACGTGCAGGCAGTTAGTGAGCAGGAAGCGACAGAAGGATTCACGGTTTACTTTGTCGTTCCGAATCAGATGCCAAAAAATGATGAAACTGTGACCGTTTTAGATTCCTATGAAATTAGGCTTAATGTAAGAACTGATGAAACCCCGGGCAATTCTAATAATGGTGAGTGGTGGCATCCGCATCCAATGGAGTGGACTGGATGGAAAACAGAAGATGGACATAAGATTTATGCCGTTAAGAATTGTAAAGATATAAAAGGAAAAAACTTTCTAGAAATACAGTTCCAGTTATACAATGGTTCTGAATGGAAAGGACAGATTACGCTAAAGGAGCCGGAACCGAAAACTATAAGCTCCTACAATAACAAAATGTATGTTCCAACTGATGATGGAAGAAGCGGTACTTGGACAGACGATTCCATCCTGACGAGTCATACATACTATGCAGGCAAACCCATCAAGTTCGAAAACCGCAGTACAGCTGGTTTAACGAACGTAAAGGCAAATTTCTATATCCCTGATGAAAATGGAGGAGCCTTAAAACCGGTTAATGGTGACTCAGTAGCTCAAGATGTTCCTCTGGGAGAATTCGTTAGTTTTAACATCCCAAACGTGGCATGCTCTTATGTTCAGTTTACATGGGATGAGGACGGTGAAAACAAAACCAGCAAATACTATAACTTCTATAACGAGTCTGTTAGTGATAATGATAAAGAATCCTTTATGTACAGTGAAACAAGGAACTGCTTTATCTATACTGGCGCAGACAACGTAAGATGGGGTAGAGAAAACTCTTTCCGTATCTATTACGATGCTACTTTCTCAAAGCTGCCAACAACAGGAACGGGTGATACTAGCGGCGACTTTTCAATCCCCAAAGCCAATAATTCAGAGACCATTTATTATCGGATAAAAGGAGGCAACGGAAACTCCGAAAAAGGCACGCTGGTAAAAGATGATACAAACGAAAACCTTTATTATGTTGACATTCCCCAAGAATATAGTTCAAATAGTTCAATCATCTTTTCCGGTGAAGAAATTAACGATGACAATACGACAAAAGGAAATGGAGTAAGTACAGCGTGGTTGCCGATTCCCACAGATGACAAAAATTGCTTCTATGCGGATACGAATGACGATGCAGTATATAAAGGTACCACTCGTGGCGGCTACTGGGCTCCAAAAGGTACCCTGCGTGATGCCGAAACGTGGAAAAATACTGACACTACTGACACTACTAAAACTAAAGTAGTAGATATTGCATCCGTTCCTTTTACGGAAAAACCAAACACAAAGTATGTTACCAGTACGCTGTATGACTATTATACAGATTACGAACTGAACGGCAATAACCGTGGCAGTTACGATAAAAGTTCTCCTACTGTAAGTCACCGCAACTGGGTACCCTTCCGTGAATTTGATCAGGCGCTGAGCGATTATTATCAGGATGCAAATGCCCAATACCCGCTTTATACCGGACATTTCCAGCCTGATAGTGGAACTAACTTTAGCGATATTGCTGGGACATTAAATTTGTTTGGGTACGACAACGTTAATCGTTTTATGGCAATCAATAACTCTCAGTATAATGAAGATCACGAGGGAAATACACATTATGACTATGCCTATCAGGGATTGGTTGCGAATACAACTAACGCAGATGGAGCACCGTTGTTAAACGGAACAAAAACAGCAACAGTAGAGCCGCACTTTAACAAAGACTTCCTCTTAGGAGAGAATAGTAAAAATGCAAAGCTTGGTGAAGTGTATGAGAATGTAAAGTTCCCATTTACTAAAAAGGAGAACCTTTTTAACGACGATACCGGCGTTGATTATTGGTGCTTTGACAGCAAGGATACAACCTTGTATCTAAAACAAGATTCGGGACAAAATTCGGATTCAAAATATTTTCTCCAAAGTACCAATAACAGAGGGTCTTCTGAGAATGTGAATGCGTCATCGGACAAGCAAGGCCAATATGGCTACTTCCCGTTCAATGAAACAGCAACCGGTGGTGTGGCTTCTACCTACAATTACGGCTTTGGCACCAAGCTGCAGATGGATTTTACCCTGACGGATGACGGTATGGTGGAAACCAATAAGATTGGTGAAGACAATAAAAAGGTAAAAACCAACATCAAGTTCTTCTTCTCCGGTGACGATGACGTTTGGGTATTCATTGATGGCAAGCTGGCGCTTGACGTTGGCGGCGCCCATGGTAAGGTTTCCGGCCTGCTGGAATTTGGCGAGACAGAAGATGAAAAGAGTAATAATGTAACAGCCTATGTCAGTAGGGTCAAAACAGGCGGAACGTCAGATAAAGATAAAGATGAAAAAAATGGCAATTCCGCTGTCAAGACCGTGAAATATAATAACGAGGACATTTATTTCTACGCGCAAGGCACTACTCTTCCACTCGACAAAGGCCAAAAGCACACCCTTACCATGTACTACATGGAACGCGGTATGTGGGAGTCCAACATGGCAGTGGCGTTCAACTTCCCGGATAATAACGAGCTGCAGGTTCAAAAAGAAGTCGATCTGACCAACGTTACTGATGAGGACTTCAAAAACTGCTTTAAAAACCAGAAAATCTTCAACTTCACCATCCAGAACCAGGCAACCCATTATGGAGAAAAAGAGGCCGCTAAACCGAATCCAAGCGATACCCAAAAGGTGAATTTGACTGCGACTGGTAACAAGATTGAACCCGCAACCCCAGGAAAGAAAGATGACTACATTTTCGAGTTGGTTAAAAACCCCTGGCCAGATTCCAAGCCGGATTCCGGGCAAGATACCGGGCAAAATACCGAACAGGTCCTTCACTGGTACGCACGCTATATGGATACGCAAAGTGCAGCGCGTGAGAAACGTCGTGGCATCCTGACGCTGGGAAACCCCATCAATATCGAAAACATGCGCTTCCTTACGTTCCAGGTTTACGTTTCCCAAAAAGATGGTAGTGACCTTTCCCTCAACAACCTGTATCTGGAACTGCTGGATGAAAAAGGCGTCCAAAAAGGCAGCCTTGGCACAACAGGCATTAACGGCGCAACGTATGGCTCGGTCGAAGTGACGACAGACCAATGGGTCACCGTAAAGCTGGACCTGCACAAGATGAAAGAGCAGGACAAATTTAGCGGCAACGTTACAACCATCCGCGTGGGCGATAACTATAACCGCAACATCTATTTCAGGGACTTTACCTTCATTCCCAAAGCGGTGCCAAGTAAGATGACCGGCTTTACAACCGATCAGGAGGACATCCCGGATTACGGCTCCGCCGAAAGCGGTCATTTGGAAAACGCCGAAAACGCACAGTACACCTCCAGCAATGACACAGACACCCAGTTGGTGGACAAGGACGGACGCTTTGTTCTGGAAGCTGGAGAAACCGTTACCTTCAGCGACCAGTTCCGCCGCGGCAGCTACATTTCGCTCAAAGAGGAACTGAACCAAAACCTGTACGACACCACATGGACGGTGTGCGAGAACGGGCATGTGGTTGAGTCGATGAAAGAAGGTAACAGCGTAACTCTTCCTAGTACAATACCTTCGTTAGACGGGCAGACGGGAAGCAGCCCCAATGATGGCCGAACGGAAAAGAAGGGAGCAGATAAAGAGCAGGAGGGCAACAAGTATAACGAAAACAAACCCTCCGCCGACACCATCGTCTTCCGCTCCTATAAGGACCCGGACGAAACAAAATCCACGCTGACAAAGCTAAAGGTAAAATACGTCAACACCGTCAAAACCGGCGGGCTGAAAATCCAAAAGCAGGCCGCAGCTGGTGAGGTAGATAACATTAAAGGCACCTACAAGTTCAAAGTTACCTTTAGTGATGTTGGCGGTGCTGGTCTGGAAAAAGAGGACATCATAAGGTATGTTGAGATCAACATGAGCGATGAGGTAAAATACCCAGACCACACCGTGACCATCACCGGCATCCCCGTTGGCACCCGCTATACCATCGAGGAAGTTACACCGAAAGATGGTTCCAGACTGCAAAGCGTAACCGTTCCGGATGGCAATTACGCCGATGTGATCAACAACACCATGGTGGAAGGCGAGATTGTGGCGAGCGAAAATCCGAACGATCCGACCAATCTGAAAGTTACCGCAATCTTTACCAACACCCAGCGCAAACTGATCAACATTGAGTTCAACAAGCTCTGGGAAGATGCAGATGGTACGGATCTTAGTACAAAGAACCCGCCGGATACAATCTACATCCAGCTCCAGCGCCGCCTGGCAAGTGAAAAAAACTGGACACCGGTAAAATACCCGACCGCAGACAGCCCAGACTATGTTACCATTAACCGCGGTGATTACGGCTGGAAGTGTATCTTTAACAACCTGGATCAGTACCCGGTTGGCGGCAGTGCGGATAATAACTATATTTACCGCATTGTGGAAGGTACGGTAGAAAAGGGCGAATTTAAACAGGCAGCGGAAGACGGAACCATTACGATTGACGGCAAAACGTATGTTGTAACGGCTGAAGCCACAGCAAACAGCGAAACGGACAGCGAAACCGGCGCAACTACAACGCCAGCCACAGCCACCGATGGAACCATCACCGGCGGCAGCGGAAAGATTGAGCTGACCAACACGCTGCAGAACCCGAAGTTTGCACTGGATATCATCAAGAAGGACGCGGAAAAAGGCGAAAATGGCAAAGAAGTGCCCTTGAGTGATGTTGAGTTCAAGCTGGAAAAGCTGGTCGAAACAACAACCGGAGGAAAAACGCAGTGGGTAGTAGATGAAAACTACCCATTCGATAACACAAACAAAGGTTCCATTACCGGTATAACCGGGGCGGACGGCAAGATTATAGATAACCCGTTCAAAAATCTGAAACCCGGTACATACCGCCTGACGGAAACCAAGGCACATGCGGGGTACAACCTGTTGGCACAGCCAATTGTGATCGAATTTACCCAAGGCGGCACGTGTTCTATTGATGGGCAGGTAATTACGGACAAAGACAAGTTTACGCAGTCCGGCAACACCTACACCATGACCCTTACCGTTCTGAACCGTAAAACGCCTGAGCTGCCCCACACGGGTGCAGACGCGCCAAGCCTGTGGCTGCTGATCGGCATGCCGCTGGCGGTGGCAGGGCTGTTGATATTCACATTCCGCTACAACAGGAAAGGGGGCCGGCGACATTAACCATCCCCCGGAAACCCAGCAACCCCCAGGATGCAGGGCCTGCCCGCCAGTGCGCGCCCGTTTACGGCAGGGCGCAGCCATAAGCCGGGGTGTGTAACTGAAAAGCTGAAAATATCGCCTGTTTCTATAAGCGCAGCCGGATTTTGTGTTAAGAAGCCTTGGGATCCGGAAAGGATTCCGGCGGCTCTTTGCCTTACATCCTGCTTGTGGCTGCGAAATATCCGTTATTTCCTTTGGTTTCAGATGCACCTTAAGCCAAGTGGGCAAGCGGCCCAGTTTTTCCTCCTTTTTTCTTCACGGCACAGTGCGGGCGGCGCGGCAGCGTTTCCCCGCTGCAGCGCCCCGCACTGCACGCCGTGCTGATGCAGAACCCTTAAGCCGGGCGGCCCCGCCGCCCATCCGATGATGATTTTTTTTAAGAGAAGAGGTACTGAAATGAAAAAAGCAAAACGTTTTCTCACAGGCCTGTTGAGCGCCGTTCTGGCCCTCAGCCTGTGCGCCATGCCAGCAATGGCAGAGGATACAGGTGAAACTACACCCACAACTCCCCTGGCTAGCGCTATTGATAAAGATGCAAAGGGTACCATCACGATTCATAAGTATGAATATAATGGTAACGAGGATAAAGCCGGCACAGGTGTAGCAGGAGACGAGAACAATGTGCCCACAGATGCAAAAGACTTGGAAGGTGCAACCTTTACCTATTATCAGGTAATGACTGCGGATGAACTGGTCGAGTACTATAATGGTAAGAGCACAGAGAAGGTAGGCATCAACACTTATGTTGATAAGAATGGTCAGATTCTTTCTGCTTATGCTAATAAGCCAAATGGCTCTGGTAAGACGGGCAAGAATGGCATTGTAAAGTTTGGCGATGGCGAGACGGGCCTGCCGGTTGGATTGTATGTTATTATCGAAACTGAAACCCCCGCTAAGGTAACGACCCCGGTTGAACCGTTCCTGGTATCGCTTCCTATGGCAAATCCAACCAATAAGGCAGAGTGGATGTACGATGTGTATGTATTCCCTAAAAATGCAACGACCTACGGCAAAGTGACCTTGGAGAAAAAAGGCCGCGTGGGCGGTGGAACTCCAGAGAATCTGAATGGCGTTACATACAAGCTTGAAAAGAAGGTAAAAGATGATCCCGAAACATGGGAAGAAGTAACCAAAAATGAGCAAACGGATGAAGATCTTGGAACGTTAAAGACGACTGATGGCAAGATTACTGTAAGCGGTCTGTCTCAGGGTACCTACCGTTTTATCGAACAGAGCTATGATCCAGATACTGGTTATATTCTTGATCAGACTCCGATTGTGTTTGTAGTTGACAGCGAGGGCAAGATTACGTATGGTAGCAAAACGGAATCAAATGTTACCATTGAAGTTATCAATGAAAAGCCGGATTTGGAAAAGAAAGTAATTGATAAAGACAATACCGAAACAGAAGATACAGATTACAGCGTAGGCGACCATGTTCCGTATACGATTACAGTAAGTGTTCCTAATAACATTACGAAGCTTAGTACCTTTGAAGTAACGGATACGCCTAACAACTTGAAGTATGATGGGAATGCTACATTGACCTGCGAAGGCATTGCTGTGGATGAAGCGGTATATAGGATTACTACCAAGGGTGAAGATGTTCCTGCAAATGGCTTTAAGATTACATTTACCCCTGCTGCTATGGAAAATTATGCAGGGAAGAATATTGTGATTTCTTATACTGCCGAAATGACGGCTGCTGCTAGCACGCCGAAAGATGGTAATCACAATACTGCAAAGTTGAAGTATACCAATAAGATTAATGTCGATGGTCAGCCGGATGACGGCTCTAACAGCGAGATTCATGACGATACCGTTGTTTATAGCTATACAATCAATGTGCATAAAGACGGTGATGATAAAAAGAATCTAGTCGGTGTAAAGTTTGACTTGTACAAGCAGGTTCCGGAGCAGGAAGCCGGAGATAAGGCTTTGACAGCGGATGAAGTGAAAGCATATGGTCTGCCTACTGCAGAAGCTGGAAAAGTGTGGGTTAAAGTAAACACAGATACGTTGGTAACAGATAGCGAAGGTAATATTCATCAGGATGGCTTAGCAAATGGTGATTACTACTTGGTTGAGAAAGAGACTCTTGATAGTTATAATTTGCTGAACGGTCCTGTCAAGGTTACGCTGAACATTAGCGAAGAGACGTCTTGGAATGAAAACTTTGAGTACAAAGATGGCGTTTTGACAAAGCATGATTGGGATCAGAAAACAACGAAGTTTACCGATGATAAGGGAAAAGACGTTACTGACACTGCTACAATCACGGTTACTGTCATCAACCGCAAGGGCTTCAACCTGCCCACCACCGGTGGTTTCGGCACCCTGCTGTTCAGCGGCATTGGTGTGCTGCTGGTTGTGGCCGGTGTTGGCGTGCTGCTGAGCCTGAAAAAGAAGAACCGCAC
>ULTD01055651.1_pt1 | contig 16144 bp, 8 predicted proteins | sample 1957321 | NCBI WGS metagenome assembly ULTD01 (sample SAMEA4835726, study PRJEB28245) | human gut metagenome | biome: gut microbiome; material: fecal sample | place: Denmark | collected 2008
CCCTCTCGTTTCCCTTGTCCACTTTCGGACACAGGACGTGCATCAGGTTGGGATTGCCGAGGAATATCTTGTCAGGCTTGGTAAGGGACTTGTAATTCTTGGTCTTGGCTGTGAGCAGAGCGAGGACCTGGGCTTTGTCGAGAGCGTAGAGCATCTTGAGCCCGGATTCGTTGTCCGTGGAGAGTTGCCGCCAGAGTTCCGACATGTTGGGCTCGAAGGGGACGTGCTCACTGATGATCATCAGGAGTTTCTTCACCTTCTGCAGTGTTTCATAGGTTACATTCTCCACGGCGGGAAGGTCGGAATCAATGACGACAGTGACGGTCTCACGCAGCCGGGAAGGAAAATCCTCCAGGACTTCACGGTAGAAGGGGTAGTAGCCGTGGGCAAGGTACGCTTCGAAGAGCGGAGCCACTTTGATGCTTCCGACGATTTCCATCGCTTTTTTTACATGGTGCTTCAGAATGTCTTCCAGCGGAATCGCCTCAGTCTTGAAGATGCTTTCCAAATCAAGATATTCGCGGAATGAGAGACCGTACAAGGTGTATGGAGTCTGACGACGGGACATATCCACGGTTGCATTGTCGAGGACCAGCAGGGAACTGCTGGTATAGACGATGCTCATATCGGGGTAGTCATCGTAGATGTTTTTCAGTGCCTGGGACCACACTTCGTAACGATGAACTTCGTCCAGATAGAGCCGGGAAATGCCGTGCCGGTCCGCCCAGTCGACGAGATCCATCAGACTGTGTGTGGCAAACCACAGATTGTCCAGCGAGGCATAGAGAGTCTGGTCGATGTCCTCATAGTTCTCCAGGATATGCTGGAGGAGCATGGTGGTCTTTCCAACGCCCCTGGCGCCCTTGATGCTGATGATACGCGCTTTCCAATTGATCTGGCTGTATAGATAACGCTTGAAGCGCAGGTCAACCTTTGCGATTTTGCGGTGGTAGCTGTCGTATAGTGGCTGAAGTTCTGCTTGTTCCATGACAATAACCGTTTTGTTTACTGGGCAAAGATAGCGATTTTATATTTCAAACCATAAGAATTTTGAAAAATTTATGGTTGCAACCGAAATGGATGTGTCCATTAAACTTTTTTCATTTTTCTCTTGACTCGTACCCTACGGCATATACTATCTTTGCCGGCGAATAAACAAAAGTGCACGAATCCGTCATGGCGCTCTATGACGACCACATTTGCGGCAAATAATCCGCAAATTCTGCGGGTTATTTACCGCAAAGTATTATATTCCTCAGAGACTGAAGGCCTGTTTCTAAACTACCTGACTACCTCATCCTGGACCTTGGAAACGTTCAGAATATCGCTGAGGTTATCGAGAACGGCCGTACCGTCCGGAAGGTCTGCCTTTTTAAATGGCCCTATAATAATATCATCACACGAATTGCGTAGCAGATACACCGGGCAATAATATAAACGATTTTCTATAAAAAGTTTTTTCTATAAAAAATTCTTTCTATATTTGAGTGTTAAAATAGATTCTCTTATGAGTATAGAAAACAGAATAGGGCCTCCGGTAGAAGGAAAAGATTTTTACGGGCGAGAGAAAGAGTTGGGAATTGCAAACCGGTTGTTGGATAGCGGACATTCACTATTGCTGTCTGCTCCTCGCCGTATAGGCAAATCGTCATTTGCCAAGCGTTTGATAGAGGACAAAAAAGCGCAGGGATGGAAATGCGTGTATATCGATTTGGAACAGACTACCACAGAGGACGGTTTCCTGTATTTGATTATCGAATATTTTGAACGGAATCACGTATGGAGGCAGAAAACCGACGGGATGCTCCAAGGTGCAAAGGCTATACTGGACAGAATCAATAAGATTTCAATCGGCCCTGTCGGCTTTGATCTGTCTTCTCCCGAGAGGAAAGAAGACCTATATAAGTCCTTGAAAGAATTGATCCGTCACGATGAGGAAACCTTCATCGTGGTTGATGAACTTACCCCGGAGGAAGCCCGTGGCCTTATGGAGGGGCTGTGCCAGGGAGAAGGGATGAATATGGATGAAGAAAGCATAATATATGCATTGGAAAAGTTACACTGGAATATTCCATACTTTATCCAAATCCTCTTCTCCAAACTACGTGACAATTATACTGGAGCCGTTTCCAAAGAAGACATAGATACGGCTTACGGGCAACTTTGTTCCGAGAGTTACCTGAATACTTGGTCAGAGCGCCTTGCGGAGTACCGTGAAATGGAAAGACCGGCACGTTTGATTCTGAATGGACTATCGGCAAGGAGAAGCGGCCTCAGGCGTGAAACGCTGCTTGGCATTTTGATGACTGGACAGGACCCCTCCAATGCAGGAGAAACTGACCTTTTGCTCAGCAAAGTCCTTGAAATGCTGGAGAATGACGGTTATCTTCTACGCAAGGGTCCCGTTCGCTTTTTCCGTTCACCGCTTTTAAGAGATTACTGGTATGGGAAGTTTGTCCAATAACGGAGTACTGTTTAACGAAGCAGTATTCAAGGCAGTCCTTCATGATTTAGAGAAAGAGTCTAAAGGAAGTGCGGGGCAGCCTCAGATTATAATCGGGGCACATGGAGGTGGCAAAACTTTCATGTTGAGACAGCTTTTTGACACAGCATCTGCCCACTCCGGGGTTATGCCGACATGGATAGACGGACGTATGGTTTTTTCCAATAAGGATATGCTGTGCATGCCCGATGAAGGACGTAGCGTCCTGTTTGTGGATGACTTTCATTATTATCTGCAAAGAACGTCCAATGAAGAACAATTTGCACTTCGCGGCATCCTTTCAGAAACGGACGGTCCTATACTTGTTGCGACAGCCCCTACCGTAATGCCTCAACTGACACATTACGGAGCCGCGTTGTTCGAAGGTTTTCACATTCACTACCTTAAGCCGCTTTCCGACAATGACTACCGTCTTATTATCGGATGTGATGTCACTCAAATAAAAAGGGCAAAGGCCCTTATGGCATATCTGCCTAAAACACCCGGCGCCGTCGATATGGTGAAAGAAATCGTTTACAATTCCCCGACAAGCGAAGAAGATTTAAGCCTTTTGGTAAAACGCATATCGCCGCTATATCAAAACATATTTGACAAACTTCTTCCCCAGCAACAAAGAGTCATGTGTGCCTTGGCGGGCGAAACGGAAGGGCTAAAATTGTCTGATATCCGCAATATAACAGGGCAGGAAGCCGGAAAGATATCCCCTTACATCACCCGAATGCTTGAAACCGGCCTGATTTCCAAAGAGACTCAGTCTACTAGAGGCGCTCATTATCGAATAACCGACCCCCTGTTTAATCTGTGGTTGCCAAAGATGAATGACCATTGCGAAAACAAGTAGTTTCATGAAAATTCAAAATTGTTACATCGCCCTCTGAGATAGTTCGGCGGGTTCCATTATCTACCAGGTAGTTATTGCAGTGCTCGCCATCGTGGACAACAAGGTGTCCGATGCTGACGCTGCCAAGGTGAAGGGTTATGACGGCAATATCGTGGTCAGTGTGCGTGAAGGCGGAAGCCAGTACTACGTGATGACGATATCCGACTCTGACGGCAAGATGACCGTGAAGAATGTCTCCGGACCGTACAAAAGCCGGTAATTATAAAATCTGACACAGGCCGTCTTTGGAATTGACACAGAGCGTCTTTAAAAAATACTGATTCCTCAGGGAAAGAGCAACCGGGAAACGGTTGCTCTTTTCTTTTGATTATCAGTGCGTTATGTGGGTTGTGTGGCTGGAAATGGAAATGAAATGCAGTAATGTTTATGAATTTTAAATAACTTTGTAAAAAAACGACGCGATATGTTTGATAATATCTTTTATACAAAGCTGCTAGACTCTTTTATTCAACACTATAAAAGAGAAAACAGATTCATTGAGTTCAAAAGCAACTATTTAGATGCGAAAGTTCTTGGTGAATATATTTCAGCATTGTCCAATGGTGCTTGCTTGGATCACGTTGATTTTGGTTATTTGTTTTTTGGCGTTGATAATGACACCTTGGCTGTTAAAGGAACGACTTTTGACCCTGAGCATACAAATATAAGGTCGGGCCAATCTCTGGAATTGTTCCTTCGATTGGGAATATCGCCGAAAATTCGTTTTGAAATAGGAGAATTCAGGTATAGTGATATGGTTCGAGTTGTCTTTGTAAAGATACCGGCTGCTGAAGGGGAACCTACAATGTTCAATAATGAACCTTTCGTCAGAATTAACGAGTCAAAGACATCGCTACGCCCATACACGGACTGGATACGTGAAATCTATAACTCAAAGACAGATTGGAGCAAAGTGATTGTTGACGATGCTACGATTGAAGATTTGGATCCTGAAGCAATAGCGGTAGCGCGAAAAGGATTCAAGGAACGTTATCCAAAGTTGTCTTCTGAAATAAATAGTTGGACTGACACTACATTTCTTGACAAGGCAAAGCTTACTATAGGAGGCAGCGTGACGAGGACGGCCTTGCTCCTATTGGGAAAGGAGGAATCAGCTCATCTCTTAGGACATATCGCACAAATTGACTGGAAACTTCAAACTGCGACAGAGTCGGCTGCGGAAGTATTCTCAGTTCCATTCTTGCTGTCCACAAGTAAGGTTTTGGCAAAAATCCGCAACTACAGATTTAAGATCTATCCTGACAACACATTGATTCCAACAGAAGTATGGAAATATGATGAAATGATCATCTTGGAGGCTTTGCATAATTGTATTGCACATCAGCGCTATCAGTCGAATTGCCGTATTATAGTAACGGAGAAAGAGGAATGTCTGGAGTTCTGGAATGCAGGAGACTTTTTTGAGGGTAAATATGAAGACTATATTGAAGGAATCAAAACACCGAAGAAGTACAGGAATCCATTTTTGGTCCAGGCTATGGTCAATATCAAGATGATTGATTCGCAGGGTTACGGAATTCATACAATGTTTGTCCGACAAAAAGACAGGTATCTTCCTATGCCTGATTATGACCAGACAGAAGATGGGGGAGTGAAACTTATTGTGCCTGGAAACGTGATAGACATTGATTATAGTGTCCGGCTTATCCAAGATGCCAGCATTGATCTTTCCACTGCAGTGCTTCTTGATCGTGTCCAGAAGCGTAAACCTCTTTCAGACGCTGCGATAAAAGCGCTGAGAAAGGCAAATCTTATTGAAGGAAGAAAACCTAATCTGTTTATTTCCAAATCTTTGGCTCAATCAATGGGCAAGGAGATAGAGTATTCAAAGCGAAAAGGATTTAGCGATGAATTTTGCTGTGACTTGATACTTAAATCTTTGAAAGAACACAAATCCTTGTCTCGAAGTAAGATAAACGAACTTGTCCTTGATTATCTTCCGGCAGACCGAGATATGCAGAACAAAATCTACAAGATTGGCAATCTTCTTGCAAAACTGAAAAGAAGACAACAGATTTACCTGAACAACAATAAAGAGTGGACGCTTAAAAAGTAAGTAAAATTTACTCGTCATTTTTGACGGTTTACTTACTCGTTTTTTGTTGAAAAGATACTTTGGAAACTTTCTGAGCTTGTTTTTACTTGTTGAAATTACTCGAAATTTACTCGTCGTTACTCGTGTTTTTACTCAGTATCAGCTTCCTCCTACTCGATTGTATGTCGGAGATATGGCGTTTGTGAAGATAAACCGAAATATATGACAGACGTATGAAACGATTGATAGCCATTTGTGGGCTTGACTGCGAAAAGTGCGATGCCTATGCGAGGGCTGCCGGATGAATGGGGCTAAGACCTTTTACTGCAACTTCTTGTGTGAAATCCGGAAATGCGCAAATGCAAATGGCTTCAAGACTTGCGATAAATAATCCGCAAAATCTGCGGAAACTTACACGCATGACAATACGTCCATTATCTTGACAATACTTCTCGTTCAATTCATCATAGATGAGAAAAAATCAACAAGGTGTCAGACTCTGACGGCAAGATGACCGTGAAGAATGTCTCCGGACCGTACAAGAGCCGGTAGTTCCGAAAATTGACACGGATCATCTTTAAATTCGACACAGTACGTCTTTAAAAAAAGAACTGATTCCTCAGGGAAAGAGCAATCGGAAAACGGCTGTTCTTTTCTTTTGATTATAAGTGTGTTATATATCTTGCTAAATATGTGCCAGGGAAGTCCATTGCCAAGTTCCAGGAAACAAAGGCAATCTTTACCAACACCAGATCCGGTTAAGGATCCATTTGTGACATTGTGCCAAAAATTGTATCAAATACAAAAGGTGAAATGTCATTTTCTTATCTAAGAATAAATATCCGTGAAGTAATTTTGCAGCATCAAAAAATGTTTATACCATAGATTTTAATAACACTATGAGAAAAAAGAACTTTTTAAAATTATTATCTGTCATCGCATCGATGACTCTCTTTCTTCCGTCGTGCAAACAGGAAGAAAACAAGACCGACATCTCAGAGCCGGTTGTGGAAATCACATCCAAGGATCTCGAGGGATTGCCTGGTGAAAGTGTGAACTTAACCGCTAAAGTAACCGATGATACTGGTATTCAGTACATTGTCGTGGAAAGTACTGATTGGGAATTCTCCAAGCGAATAAATTTCAGCAGCCAGAATTACATAAAGGAATATAACCTGACGGAGTCTGTGATTATCCCTGCGGAAGCGAAGCGCGGAACCTCAGGCGAGGTGGTTGTCCGAGTGTTCGACTTCGAGGACAAGCAGGGCGAAGGCACCGCGGTAATCTCTGTGATTGCCGAACCTGCACGTCTTTCCATCGTACAGGAAATGGGCTTCAGCATAACCATCGCAGGCAAGGTGGCAAAAGTGACAAATAATGATGTTGTCTTCGTGGATGCACCTGGCGGAATCCATCTTCCGGTGAAGATGACATTGGCAAGTAACAACACCAGACTCAAGACCTTGACCATCAAGTCCGCAGACTTCGGTGTTGACCAGACCATCGACCTTACCGCCATCAGCACTGATGAAGGAATGAAGGCCGTCGTCGACCAGTCTATCTCATTGACTACCAAAGATGACCAGAAGCATGTCATCACATTCACCCTTACTGATGAGAAGGGCAATACTGCGGTTTATTCTCCTACTGTGGCAGTGAAAGCTACATTTGAAGGACACAACCTCAAGCACAGCGCAATGTTCATCCAGGACAAGGCTATGGATATGAGCAAGGTAGTGTTCGGCCAGCCGATTCTCGCTGAAAGAAAGATCAAGGACAGCGACAAGTTCACAGGCCGTTTCTATGCTGAAAAGGCAAATACAGAGGTGTTCTTCGTAAGTTCTGTGAAGACCGATGAGCAGGTGAAGTACGGTATCAGCAATGACAAGAAGTATTTCGTCAAGTCAGATAACCCTAATCCGCTCGTCCTCGCTGATGCAGGCTATTATGAAATCAGTGTCAATCTCCTGGAAGGTACTTACTCTGTGGAGAAATTGGCAACACCTGAGTCCAAATACGGTGAAATGTACTTCGTCTATGGTTGGGCAGATTATCCTGCGATGACCCAGATTGATGCCAAGAATTGTCCGGCAAGGTGGACGATTGATTATGACCTCAAGAATGGCGGCTGCGATGTCGGATTCGGAAAAGGTGGCGGACAGTGGATTGTAGCGGCCGGAAGCGACAATTATCATCCGGAAGTATGGCTTGAAAAAGAAGACAAGGGAAAATTCCCTGAATATAACGGATGGTTCTTCGATACTACTTTGGCGGAGACCTCGCTGGGCAATTGTCAGATTATTTTTGACAACTTCCTTATGAGAGCTTATGCAATGAAAAAATAATAATCGGCAACAAACTCAACAGCAAAATGAACAATAACATCATAACGAAAATATTAGGAATCACCTGTCTGCTATTGGTGCAGATGACTGCCTTCGCGCAGAGCAGGAAGATTTCCGGAACGGTGACGGACAATAACGGCGAACCTGTCATTGGCGCCAGCATAATGCTCCAGAACAAGACCGGAGTGGGAACTATTACCGACATTGACGGAAAATACAGCATTGACGTAACTGATGCTGATGTGATCGAGGCTTCTTGCCTGGGCTTCAAGACATTGGCAGAGAAGGTCGGCAAGAGAGCGATAGTCGATATCGTCCTCGAAATTGACAGCAACATTCTCGACGACGTGGTGGTCATCGGATACGGTACTGCCAAGAGGGCGAACCTCGCCGGCGCCGTCTCCATCGCTGACAAGAAAACTTTCCAGAGCAAACCGTCGGCCACTCCGACCAATGCTCTCCAGGGTGTTCTTCCTGGCGTCGTGGTGAACAGGAGTTCCGGAAACGGAAGCCGTCCTGGTGACGAGGCGAAGATCGTGGTCAGAGACATCTCGTCAGTGAACGGCGGTACTCCGCTGGTATTGATCGACGGTGCTGAGGGAAATATCAACTCGCTGAACCCTAATGATATAGAGAGCGTCTCTGTACTGAAGGATGCGCAGGCGTCAATCTACGGTAACAGGGCTTCGAACGGTGTTATCCTCGTTACCACCAAGTCTGCCGGCGAAGGTAGGGTGAAGATTGACTTCAATGCGTACTATGCCCTGAAGACTCCTACCAATGTCATGAAGAAGGTGAGTCTGCTCGAATTTGCCGAGATGGACAGGGAGGCTTGTGCTGACGGTTCTGATTCACCTGTGTACTCAGAGGCTGAACTCGACCTTATCAGACAGAACAGCGATATCGTGAAGAGCGGTTCGGAAGGCTACCTGGGATATACCAGACATTATCAGAATCACGACTGGGTGAAATCTCTCCTCAGAAGCGGTTCCAGCCTGCAGAACTATTCATTGAACGTGTATGGCGGAACGAAGAAGTTCAAATACTATGTTTCCGGTTTCTACCAGACAGAGGATTCTCCGTTGCGCTACGGTCATGATGACAGCAAGAGATACGCTCTCCGTGTGAAGAATGACATCCAGATTTTCAAGAACCTGGCATTCCATTCGAACCTTTCATACTCTGAGAACAACAGAGATTACTCTACCGCTTCAGGCTCGGCTCTCGCTTGGGCCATGCGTCAGTGCCCGTGGGCGCCGCTCCGCACTCCGTCAGGAAAATTTCTGTCTTGGCAGGGCTACGGTAACCCGGCACAGGAACTCGAGGAAGGCGGCAACACTATTTACAACAATGCCACCACTACGATGAACTTCTCCCTCGACTGGGAAATCGTAAAAGGCTTGAAGATCACAGGCCAGACCATCCTCAGAAAACAGGTGAACGATGACTTTGTGTACAGGCAGAGATATGCCGAGTACAACTGGGATGACAGCATCAACAAATACAATACTGACAAGAACTGGGGCCAGAAGGCTTTCTCCAAAGGCTGGTACAAGAACTACAATGTCTTCGCAGAGTATCAGAATGTATTCGCCCAGAAACATGACTTCAAGGTTATGGTCGGCGGACAGCATGAGGAATTCTCCAATGACATGTTCAGCGCTCTCCGCTACAATTTCTCTGGCGACAACTTCAACCTCGCGCTCGGCGGAACCAAGAACCAGGAGGCCAAGCAGTCAACATCTGCAGAAACAATGCGCTCTGCATACGGCCGTCTCAGCTATGTCTATGACAGCAGGTATATTCTCGAGGTCAATGCGAGATATGACGGTACTTCACGTTTTGCCAAAGGCCACAGATGGGGACTCTTCACCGGTTATTCTGCTGCATGGAGACTCTCAGAGGAGCATTTCATGAAAGACCTCGACATCTTCGACCAGTTCAAGATCCGCGCTTCATGGGGACAGATGGGTAACGCCCAGGGCAATATCGGAAAATATGACTATATCCCTGTAATCAACATTGACTACAGCTATCCTTATCCTTTCAATAAGACTGAGGTGACACAGAAGGCTACATCCAACATGGTGTCGCTTGCCAGAACGTGGGAGAAACTCGAGGTGACCAACGTCGGTCTCGACATCGCAGTCCTTGACAACAGATTGAATTTCAATGCGGACTATTTCCACAAGAGAAACAAGAATATGCTCATCCAGGTGGATTACCCGAGCACTCTTGGCGGTGTGGCTCCTGCGACCAACAACGGTGAACTCATGGTGAACGGATGGGAATTGGCACTCTCCTGGAGAGATTCACGCAATGATTTCCATTACAGCATCAGCGCAAACCTTTCTGACTCACGAAACAAGGTTACCGACCTTGGTGGATTCAACGGACTGAGATCAGGTCACATCGGCTATATCCAGGGCTATTCCACAAACACTTACTTCGGATACAAGACTTTGGGCATCATCAAGGATGAGGCTACATTGAACCAGTACAAGACCCTTAAAGGTGTACCTGACAATCTCCGTATCGGTGACATGATGTATGCTGACCTCGACGGTGACGGCGCCATCACGGCTACCGGTGACATGAGCCGCGGTTTCCAGGGTGACCTCAAGGCATTGGGCGACAGCAACCCTCACTACAACTTCGGTATCAGCTTCAACTTCGAGTGGAAAGGCATTGACCTGAGCCTCTTCTTCCAGGGAACCGGACAACGCTCGCTCGTGCTCGACGGAGAACCTCTCGTGCCGTTCCTGCCAGACTGGCACTATCCTATGAAGGATTTCTACCACAACACATGGTCAGTGGACCGTCCGAATGCCAAGTATCCAATCCTTACACATGACGACGACAGGAACACCTGGAACTACAGGACTTCTGACAACCTGATAGTAAGTGCCGCTTATGTGCGTCTTAAGAACTTGCAGGTCGGCTATACTCTGCCACAGAGATGGATGGACAAGATCCACGTTTCCCGCCTCAGAGTGTATTTCAGTGGCAATGACCTGTTTGAAATCCACAACATGCCATTTAATTACGATCCGGAAATGAACGGAAGCTACGCTTGTTATCCATTCATGCGTTATTTCTCATTCGGATTAAATCTAAATTTCTAAATTCGCACCTTTATGAAACTCTCAAAAATCATATATATTGCAGCATGCGGCATAGCGCTTGCGTCTTGTCAGGGAATGGATTTGACTCCTCCGGACAAGTATTCGGAAAAAGATTTCTGGAAAACGGCTCAGGACTATTGCCTGGCAGCCAATGAGTTCTATTGGAATCTGGACTCTTTCCACGGAAGCGACAATTTCGCTGACTATGATCTCAAGGCAGACCTTGCCACCTCATATTTCGGCTTCAACAATGTAAGCAACGGACGTTGGCTGCCGACTGAGTCGGACGGAATCTGGGACAATGCATATTCGCATCTCCGTCAGATCAATATCCTTCTCCAGCATGTGGACGCGATGAAAACTGACGATCCTGCCATCCTGAGATATAAGGGTGAAGCTCTTTTCTTCCGTGCTTATGAGTATTTTCGTCTGCTCAAGAGATTCGGCGACGTTCCGCTCGTGAAGACAGTTCTCGACGTGAACTCTCCTGAACTCTTCGGTGAAAGAACACCGCGCAAAGAAGTGGAGGATGCTATTCTCGAGGATCTGAAAGAGGCTTGCGAATACCTTCCGACCAAGAAGGAACTCAAGCCGGAGGAGACCGGCCGCATTACTTTGGGAGCCGCAAAGGCTTTCAGGGCCAGAGTTGCGCTTTTCGTAGGTACCTGGGCACAGAACCACAAACATCGTCCTGATGCGCTGGAACTGCTCGGAATCGCAAAACAGGAGGCCAAGGAAATCATTGACAGCAAGGATTATGAGCTCTGGAAGGGTGAAAAATACGGAAAGGAGAACTATCGTCAGCTTTTCCTCGAAGCAGGTGACAATTCTTGCGAGAGCATTCTCGACAGGCAGTACGGCAAAGGCGTAGGAAGCGGTACGACACACCCTATTTCAGATAATGCCAGCGCCGGATATCTCGGTGGTGCGACCAAGAAATTCGCGGACATGTTCCTCGACAAGAACGGCCTTCCTATTACCAACATCAACTCTTGTTTCCACGGCTATGGCTCTATAGAGTCTGAATATGAGGACAGAGACCCTCGTATGACCTGTGTGCTTCAGGTTCCGGGAAGACAGTATATCTATGCTTCCACAAACGGCAAATATGAGACATGTCCGGTTTCTTTCTCCGGAACAAGTTCTACCAAGACAGGATACAGAGTCTGGAAATATATCAGCGACGTTCCGTACATTTTCCACGGTCTGGCTTATTTCAATGCCCGTCTCATCAGATATGCTGAGGTGCTGCTCATCTATGCTGAAGCTACTTATGAACTGTCAGGAAGCATCAGTGACGAGGACTTGGACATGACCATCAACAAGATCCGCGCACGTGTGGGAATGCCGAGACTGACAAACAGCTTCGTGACTTCCAACGGCTTGGATATGAGAGAGGAAATCAGACGTGAGCGCACTATTGAGCTTTGCTTCGAGTCCAGCAGATATGATGACCTCCGCAGATGGAAGACTGCAGAAGTGGAAATGCCGATGCCTCTGAAGGGCGTGAAATTCTCCAACTATGCAGATGCAAATGAGACATTGGATCCGGTCCTGGATGAAAACGGCTTCGTGATTGCAGAACAGGACAGAAGGTTCCGTCCGACAAGAGACTATCTCGCTCCGATTCCTACCAAACAGATCAACATGACCAACGGTGCCATCAAACAGAATCCGGGTTGGTAATCGAGTGATTTAAACATACATAGATTTTATATGAACAGATTATCCGCATCATTGCTTTTATGTGTTATTGCAGCAGCTTTCGCAGGCTGTTCAAAAGCAGAAAACGGGACACCGGGGATTCCTCAGAAGCCAGCGGCTTCTGAAGAATTCCGGATTGTACCGAAACCACAATTCATTTCTTATAGGGACAACCAGATTGAACTCAAATCCGACCTTACCATCGGATATGAAGGCAGTCTTTCAGTTGAGGCTGAGCAGCTTAAGGAAGCCCTGACCTCTGACCACAAGATGTCTCCATCCGTAAAATCAAGTGCTGACGGAGCAGATATCCTGCTTGCCCTGAACACGTCAATGGATGTGAAGGGAAAGGGCGGATACAAGATAGAAATTGCTGCAAAGCAGATCAAAATCACAGCTCCAGAAACCATCGGCATCTTCTATGGAATCCAGACATTGCGTCAGGCTATCAAGGCCGAGAGCGGCAAGTTCTCCATCAGGGAGGCTACCATATCGGATTATCCGACAAGCCCATGGCGTTCGCTGATGCTGGACGAGGGCAGATATTTCAAAGGCAAGGATGCCGTGAAGAAACTACTTTATGAGATGGCTCGTCTCAAGTACAACTACTTCCACTGGCATCTCACCGAGGACCAGGGTTGGCGTCTGGAGATCAAGAAGTATCCTAAACTCATCGAGATAGGTTCAAAACGTCCGAGAACAGGAAAGCACTATTATTGGATAAGCAACGAATTCTACAATGAACCTCACGAAGGCCATTATACTCAGGCCGAGGTGAAGGAAATCATTGAGTTCGCAGAGAAACTCCATATCACCATCATTCCTGAAATCGAGATCCTGACACATGCTTCTGCAGCAATCGCCAGCTACAGCTATCTAGGAACTACCGGCAAGCAGATCGGGGTGGAATGCAGATTGGGACCTACAGATGAGATTATGGATATCTCCAAGCCAGAGACAATGCAGTTCATCCACGATGTGATCGATGAGGTGGCGGACTTGTTCCCGGGAAAATATATCCACTGCGGAGGTGATGAAATCCAGGGAAACCACTGGACAAACAGCGCTGGTATAAGAGCAATGAAGAACCAGCTCGGCATCAAGGAAGACTGGGAACTTGAGAGGCATTTCTACAATGAAATTTCCAAGTATCTCGAAGGAAAGGGCAAGGCTCTTATGGCATGGAGCGAGGCTGCAGGCAAGCCTGGTGCTGCAAGCCGCATTCCGATCAAGGTAGGAAAAGAGAGCGTGTTCCAGTACTGGACAGGCGATATGACGAATCTCACCTTCCTCATAAACAACGGCTTGAATGTGCTCTACTCGCATACTGACGGACTATATTTCAATACTACTCTGCCGGTTGCATACAAGATCAAGATCAGGCCGGAAAGCATTGACTTGTCCAAGAGAAAGCAGCTTCTGGGGATCGGTGTAGAGTGTTGGTCAGAATTCGACAGGACTGTGGACGCGACATTTGACCACATCTTCCCGCTGATTGCAGTTTATGCCGACATGGGCTGGATGAAGGAATCCGAAAAGAACTATCAGGATTTCACCAAAAGAATGTATCCTCTGTACAAGATATGGAAAGACAGGGATATCTACGTGGGCGGAACAGAAGAAACCAGATAAAACAGAAGAAACTCCATAAAACGAAGGAGGGGCTCGGCATTGACCTGAACCCCTCCTTTTTTTACTGTTCCGGCTCTTCCTTGCACTGGGTGAACTCCCGGTACTCTACAGGCGTCTTGCCGACGATTTTCTTGAACTGGTTTGTGAAGTATTCAGGGGAACTGTAGCCTAACTGGAAGCATATTTCCTTGACTGACAGATTGGTGGAAAACAGAAGCTGCTTCGCGCTCTTCATCTTCAGGTCCTGGAAATACTGGTTCGGAGAGGTCCCCGTCCTTTTCTTGAATTCTTTTCTGAAATAGGAATAGCTCATGTTCAGGTTCGAGGCAATCTGGAGAATGTCGATGGCATTGCTGACATTGCAGCTCATGATGCTGATGGCGCTCTGGATTTTCTCTTCCAGTTCGTCCACCGTGCCTTTGTTGAAATTCGCGGAAAGCACCAGCCCGATGATGTGCATGGCGATGCCGACAAGATACTGCTGGGTAGCCATCTTGTATTTCTGTGCCTCTTCTATCGCACGTATGAAAAGCGATTCCAGCTCTTCATTCAGCCCGATGTCCAGAATCTGGTTCTCCTGGACCAATGGCGTTTTCGCGATCAGCTCCGCGATTGTGGGGCCTCCGAAGCCGATATAGAACTCGTCCCATCCCTTTTCCACCGCAGGATGATATGAATGCCATTGACCCGGAAAAATCATCAGCAGATTCCCCTTGGTCACCTTCATGTTGTCATAGTGCTGTGCCGAAAAGACACCTTCGCCCTTGCTTATGAAGATGAACTGGAATTCGTTCAGCGTGCGGCCCTTTTCAGGATTGAAATAATAACCTGTAGGGTGGCTTTTTATCGGATAGGTCATGCCCGGATCGATAGACTGGAAGCCGACTGTGCTTACCCACAATCCGAAATCAGCGTCGTCCTCAGTGATGTTGAGATATTTGAATTCGATATTGTTCATACAGCCATAGATTTAGTGCGAATGCGGTTTTAGTGCAATCCTCATTGACAAAGATACGCCCTTTTATTCGTAAAAAAATACCCTTTTTCCGAAAAAAATCGGCAGTATGTCGGAAATGCCAATATGCGAAGCCGATGTGCCAATATGAGCAAGGACAAATTCACGACTAAACGATAATTTTGTAAATTGAAACTAATAATCTGGAAATGAACAAGTATTATTTTGCTGTTGACCTCGGAGCAAGCAGTGGAAGGACAATGATAGCCCGCATTGACTCCGGCAAAATCGAAATGGAGGAAATCAACAGGTTTTCCAACCATATCATTGAGGCAGGTGGCCACTGTTACTGGGACATTCTCGAATTGTACCGCAATATATTGGACGGCTTGAAGAAGGTTGCCGCAAGAAAGGACGTGGAACTCGCTTCCATCGGAATCGATACTTGGGGCGTGGATTTCGTGCTTGTGGGGAAAGACGGACATTTCCTCGGATATCCGTATTCGTATAGGGATCAGCATACCGCAGACGCCCCGGAAAAATATTTTTCGAGAGTGTCGCGCGAGGACGTGTATAAAAAGACCGGAATCCAAGTGATGAATTTCAATTCCCTGTTCCAGTTCGATACATTGTCCCGGGCGGAAGACAGTGCATGGAAGGCTGCGGACAAGATACTTTTCATGCCGGACGCGCTCGGCTATATGCTTACAGGCAATGCTGTTACGGAATATACAATCGCCTCCACGGCGCAGATTGTCAATGCGGGTGAAAGATGCCTGGACAGAGATATTCTCGGTACGCTGGGCCTGGATGAACAGAAGTTCGGAACCTTCGTTTTCCCGGGAAAGAAAATAGGGACATTGACCGCGGAAGTCCAGAGGCTTACAGGACTCGGTCCTGTTCCGGTAGTGGCAGTGGCAGGTCACGACACAGCATCGGCGGTA
>ULTD01045647.1_pt1 | contig 16070 bp, 14 predicted proteins | sample 1957321 | NCBI WGS metagenome assembly ULTD01 (sample SAMEA4835726, study PRJEB28245) | human gut metagenome | biome: gut microbiome; material: fecal sample | place: Denmark | collected 2008
AAACTATTTTAGATTTCCAAGCCTAAAGTGCATACTTCCGATTATTTTTAATAATTCATTTCCATTTAGATAGTTCAATTTATTATCTTTGTAGTCCATTACAAAGAATACTCATCACACAAACAACACTTTATAATGAACTCATTCCTAGACAACATAGAGGGCAAGGGAGCAATTATGAAGCAACAGATTCTCAGGCTCTGCATAAACGATGGCGATTTCAGCATTGCTGAATTAAGCAAGGAACTCAACTCAAGCATCCCCACAGTCACAAGACTGATTGGAGAACTCATTGACGATGGGTTTCTTGAAGACCTCGGCAAAACAGGGACATCAGGAGGACGTCGACCCAGCATTTATGGACTGAACCAATCCGCAGGATACTTCGTGGGGACTGACATACGGCGACACCATATAAGCATTGCCATCACCAATTTCAAAGGTAAACTTGTCGATTACAAAGAGGATATTCCCTTCGTACTGGAAGGCAATGAAGCTTCTCTGCTCAAGTTGGCAGAATTGCTCAGAAAGCACACAACCGCCCTGGGCATACCTCAGGAGAAGATTCTCGCATATGGAATCAACTTGACAGGACGGGTAAACCACGAAACAGGTTATAGTTTCTCATATTTCATCGGAGAGGACAAACCGCTATCACAAGTGCTTGAAAAAGAACTTGGCGCACCAGTATTTGTCGAAAATGATTCTCGCGCAATGGCTTATGGCGAGTACATCTGTGGAGAAGCCAACAATGAGAAGGACATGTTATTCATCAATCTGAGTTGGGGACTTGGAATGGGGATAATTACCGATGGAAAGTTATCATACGGTAAATCAGGATTCTCGGGAGAGATCGGTCATTTTCCAATGCTCAACAACGGACAGATTTGTCAATGCGGAAAAATCGGTTGTCTTGAAACGGGCGCTTCCGGCTCCGCACTCCACAGAATTTTTGTCGAAAAGATAAAAGAAGGAAAAGCATCATCAGTGTCCACAAAAGTCAAGAATCCGGACAATATCGACATTGATGATATCCTCAACGCACTAATGGAAGAAGATGTGCTCGCAATTGAATGCGTTGAAGAAATCGGTTCTGTTCTCGGGCAGGCAATCGCGGGACTGATCAATATCTTCAACCCGGAACTTGTAGTAATCGGCGGAAGGCTGGCTATTGCAAAAGATTACTTGATGCTACCTATCAAGAGTGCCATCAACCGCCACTCGCTTATCATTGTAAGCAAGGACACAAGCATCAAATTCTCAAAACTCGGAAAGAAAGGTGGCCCTATCGGAGCCTGTATGCTATCGCGCAGCCGTCTGTTGGGGCTCTTATAACAGCAGACGACATTTCACCAGCGCCACCAGACTCGTCTCCCTGGCAGAAATTTAACAGACCTGTTTTAAACAAGGTTGTTAAATTTTGAAAATATATTATATTTGCAGAAAATTGACGGCATATGACCAATGAGAATGAAGCTCCTTTTGTATTCGGAGTGCGAGTCGAAGGGGACACTTTCACAGACAGGAAAGAAGAGACAAATCGCCTGAAGATGAACTTCTTATATGGCGTGAATACCATATTGATATCTCCAAGGAGAATGGGAAAAACCTCTTTGGTGGAAAAAGTCTGTTCTTTGGTGGAAAGCGACACATTGAAAATAGCCAAGATTGACGCCTTCGGTTGCAGGTCCGAGAATGACTTCATAAATGCGTTCGCAACTGCTGTAGTGCGGGCCACGTCCAGCAAATGGGAAGAGTGGATGGAAAACGCTAAAATATTTCTTAGCAGATTCATCCCAAAGATAAGCATAGGACAAGATCCTCTTACGGATTTTTCCATCGCTTTGGAATATAACCGTGCAAACACTGTAACGGAAGACATTCTTCAACTGCCGGAAACTATAGCAAAGCAGAAAGGAATTAAAATCGTTATCTGCATAGATGAATTCCAGCAAATTGCCGATTTTCCGGATTCTATCACTTTTCAGAAAAAACTCAGAAGCGTCTGGCAACTCCAGAGCAACGTATCGTATTGCCTTTACGGAAGCAAAAAGCACATGATGGAGAAGATGTTTCAGAGCCAGAGTCATCCTTTCTACAGATTTGGAGATTTATTTTATCTGGACAAAATCTCGGAGACCGATTGGGTTGAATATATCTGTGACAGATTCAGAGTGACAGGCAAGGAAATTTCCCGTGAACTTGCTTCTGAAATATGCACTGTAACAGACAGATACTCATCTTATGTTCAGCAGCTCGCTTGGTTAGTATGGCTGCGCACCGACAAACATGCGACAAAAGAAGATGTTGAATTCGGCATTGACCGCATGCTCGATGCCTGCAAACCACTGTTCATACAGCAGACGGAAAGCCTGTCCGCATACCAGATGAACTTTCTTCGGGCGCTGGCAAATGGCGTCCATACCGGTTTCACAAGGAGTGAAATTCTTGACACTTACCAACTTGGGACAGCAGCAAACATATCAAGATTAAAGAAAGCATTGACCGAAAAGGACTTGATAATGATGACTGCGCCCCAAAAACTCGAAATTTCAGACCCTATACTCGCATTATGGCTGAAAAGACGAGTCTGGAAGTCGTAGAAAAATAGTATTTGAAAGTTTGTGAGTAATGTAGTAATTTTGCCGTTCGGAAAAATGTTGAACGACCACTAAAATAAATATATAAAATAAATATAGGTATGATACAGTCGATGACAGGTTACGGCAAGGCGGAAGCGCAGCTCGAATCAGGGAAAATCACCATAGAGCTGAGGACATTGAACGGCAAGACAGCCGACATCAGCATAAAGTCACAACTGCTGCCTAAAGACAAGGAACTGCTTGTCAGACAGAAGATTGCAGACAAGCTGCATAGGGGCACCATCGACTTTTTCGTCACATTCGAGGCCAATGCAGTATCCTCCGCAAAGCATATCAACCCTAACCTCGCCGAAGAGTATTTCAGACAAATCAGCGTATTGTCAGAAAAGCTCGGAGTCAATGCAGACTCCGCATTGTTCCTGAATACTGTCTTGAGATTCCCGGATGTCATCGACAATACCAGACAGGATATCATCAATGACGAGAACTGGCCGGTTGTGGAGAAAGCCATCGACCAGGCCATCGACAACACAAACGACTACAGGTCACGCGAGGGAGTCGCTCTGTACAAGGACGTTACAAGCAGAGTAAACAACATTCTCAAGCTCGAAGATGAGGTGGAATCGTTCGACGGAGAAAGAATCGCCACAGTAAGGGCGAAAATCGAGAAAGCCATCGCCGAGCTCATGCTGAAACCCGACCAGAGCAGATTTGAGGAAGAAATGATCTACTACCTCGAGAAGTTCGACATCAATGAGGAAAAGGTACGCCTCCGCCAGCATTGCAAATACTTCATGGACACCATCGACGGCGAAGCGTTCCCTGGCAAGAAACTCGGATTCATCATCCAGGAAATGGGCCGTGAAATAAATACGACGGGGTCCAAGGCGAACCACGCCGGCATCCAGAAAATCGTAGTACGGATGAAGGACGAACTGGAAAAAATCCGCGAACAGTCAATGAACATCCTCTAATCGAGGATGTTTTTCGTATTGCCTATGACGAGTTGTCTATGAGATGCCTACAACATCTTGCCTATGAAATGGCTATAGGCACCACAGTCACCTCTATTCCCAAATCCTGAAGACTCTCCAGATACATCTGCGGGATATTCTCGTCGGTGATGATCCTGTCGATTTCACTGACGTCACAGATTTTGCTGAAGCCTTTCTTGCCGAACTTGCTGCTGTCCACCAACAGCACGGTCTGCTGGGAAGTATGCATCATCATCCTGTTCAGATTGGCCTCCATCATATTGGTCGTAGTGACACCGAACTCCAGGTCCACTCCGTCGGCACCCATCAGCAGAAGATTGCAGTTGAAATACTTGAGCATGTCCTCGGCAAACGAACCGACCACGGACACAGAACTCTCACGAACGAGTCCGCCAAGTTGAACCACATCTATACCCTTGTTCTGAGACAAGAGTGAAGACGCTGACACTGAAGCAGATATGACAGTTATATCCTTCTTCTCCGCTATCTCCTTAGCCGCATACAGTATGGATGTTCCGGACGCCATCAGGATAGAGTCATGCTCATTGACAAGAGCCGCGGCAGCCTTGCCGATGGCCCTTTTCTCGAGCACGAACTGCTTTTCCTTCTCATTGATATGACGGTCGCCGATATATGGACTGATAGGAATAGCCCGGCCGTGGGTGCGGTAAAGCTTGTTCTGTTTCTCGAGCGCGGAAAGGTCCTTCCTTATGGTAACCTCGGAAACCTCCAGGCGCTCCGCCAAATCAGAAACGGAGACACTGCCCTGCAACTGCAGGATATTCAGAATAGACTTGTGCCTTTCGGACAATGACTTCAGCAGTTCCTGCTCAGAAATATTGTTGTTCATAGCAAGTTATTTATTCCGGTAAACATCCACCTGTCCCACGAACAAGCCCCAGCAGCCGTCCTGGACTATCGGAACCGGCCTGCCGTCCAGATTGTTCCTGTACTCGGCATCGGTCAGGAAAGTATGGGAGTGGCCGCCGACCACAAGGTCGATATTCCTCGTGCCAGCCACAAGAGCAGGATCGTTCATTCCCACGCTGTCGAAGCCGATATGGGTCAATGCTATCACCATATCGCAATGCTCTTCGTTCTTCAGATAGTCAGCCCACTTGTTGGCCACCTCGATATCATCGAAACGCTTCATCTTGTCGGCAATCGAGCGCTGAACCACACGCGTTACATCCGTAAGCAGACCGATAACGCCGATTTTCATGCCGCCCTTACGCACTATGGCATAAGGCTTTACGTATTTGCCGAGAACAAGTTCCGAGAAATCATAGTTGGCGCAGACCACCGGGCATTTGAGATTGCCCAGACGGCGTGCGAGTTCATCGATACCGTTGTCGAACTCGTGGTTTCCGAGCGTCACCACATCATATTTCATCGCATTGATAAGATCAATCTCTATATCACCTCCGAGTTCCGTGAAATACGACGTTCCCTGACTGAAATCGCCGGCATGGAGAAGAAGGACATTCTTCTTGCCCACGGCAGTACGTACACTGTCCACATAGGCAGCACGTTCGATGACTCCGCCCATGCCTCCCTGCGCTCCACCGTCACGAAGCGGTTCCTCGTGACTGTGGGTATCATTGACATGAAGGATTACAAGGTCCTGCGAAAATCCCAGGGCGCAAGCCGCCAATATGGAAACCAAAACTGAAATTATATGTTTCATACTATCGTCATTTTACTATTTTTACTCTTCCGTCCACCTGATACTCAATAGGTTTGCCCTCTGCAGTCAGAGACTTCACATGAGGCAGCACCACGTCTATCACATATTTGTCCAGGATCTGCACATCCAATGCATTCCGACCGATATGAAAGCCGTCTCCACCGTCGAGCAGGAAATCCACAGTAGTTACCCCGTACACCTTCTCGTCATCCAGCGGCTCACCACCTACATCGGCGGAAACAAGATTGCCGGCCTTGTCAGCGACACATCTCACTCCCCCGATTACCTGCCAGCCTTCCGATGCCATCTGCTGGAGAATCACACGTATATCGCGGCCCTTCAGTTCCAAATAGCAAAGCTTGTTCTTGAACGGGAACATTGACAAGATATCATCCAGCAGGACGTCACCCGCAGGCATCTCTACACGGATTCCGCCGAAATTGGCAAAGCCCACGTCCACCCTCTTTCCGGTAAGTTCCGAACACTTGGAGATAAGGAGGTCAATGAACCAGTCCGACAGAGCTGACTCCGGAGCATGACTTACCATATGGCTGGTGGAATACGCCACAATCTGCTTGACGTCAGCCATTTTCGGCTGCTCCCCGATCATGACGGAAGCCACCTTCTTCGTAACGCCTTTCCTGAACACCTTACCGTTCGGCGCATAGTATTTTCCGCAGCGCACCTCCCCCATCGCCTCTTTAACATTATCAGCAGAAGCTACCGTAACACCTGTTCTCGAACGGTCCATAGCCGTCCGTTTCCATTCCACCCGGAATCCGTCCGCATAGGACACGGACCAGGTCACAATCAGGGCCGCAAAAGCGACGAAGAATCTTTTTACATTCATAGCTATTTCATTTTCAACCATTTCCAAAGGTCCTTGAAAGTGGATTTCTTACCGAACATAAGAATACCCACCTTGTAAATCTTTGCAGACAGCCAGGCGCACAGGACAAATGTCAGCACCAATATCGACACAGAAAGCACAATCTGCCAAGTCGGAACACCGAACAGCACCCTCGTCAGCATCACCATCGGAGAAGTGAACGGTATCATCGAGCCCCAGAACACCACGGCGCTGTCAGGCGACTTGTAGGCGAACATCGCTATCAGGAATCCTATCATCAGAGGAATCGTCAGAGGAAGCACAAGCTGCTGACTGTCAGCCTCATTCTCCACGGCCGAACCTATAGCGGCAAACATTGACGCGTACAGGAGATAGCCGAAGACGAAGAACAGGACAAACACCACGATAAGCTGCACATAATCGATACTGCCCAGGGTAGAAAGGATCGCTGACATCTCCGAAGGCACAGGCGCGCTCGCGGCATCCATTCCCGGCATCATCGCCATCTGCGCAGTCGGGTCCGCCGCAGCAGCGCCGCTCAGGAACTCCGGCCCGGCAATTCCGCCGACTACCGCTAAAATCAGCATTGTCAATGCAATCCACATAAAGAATTGGGTCAATGCCACAAGGGCGACGCCTATAATCTTTCCGAACAGGAGTTCAGTGGCCTTCACTGAAGACACCAGAACCTCCACGACACGACTGGCTTTCTCTTCAATGACCGAAGACATGACCATACCGCAGAACATCGAGATGAACATGTAGATAATCATGCCAAGGACCATTGACAGAATCATATAAAGTCCTGATTCATTGAGAGTTTCCTTACCCTGTTCATCGATTTTGTATGAGACGAGACTGATGTCCGGCTTTACCTGCTCCATTATGTTCTCGAGTCCTTCTATATTGTAGGACTTGACTCTATAGTCTTCGACAGCATCATTGATCTTATGCTCGATCGACTCGGAGGTCTCCATACCGAGCGGTTTGGACGCATATGAAACCGCAGACACGGTCTTTTTCGCTGAATCCAGAGGGCTGATAACCAGCAACGCATCCATTCCCACGCTGTCCAACTTCATTTTCAGCACTTCCGGATCGGCATTTTCAAACTGCTGAAACTCTATGATTTCCGTATTACTGAGGAAAGGCATCACGATCCCGGACTCATCCACTACCGCCACTTTCTTGGACTCCTCTTTCGCCATCACCATGATGAGGGACGGCAGCATGCACAGGGCCGCGAACAGTATCGGCACGAGGAACGTGGTGACGATGAACGACTTCTTCTTGACACGCGTCAGATATTCTCGCTTTATGATGATATTTACTATATGCAAGTTCATGATTTCCCGATTTTATTTACCCTCTGTAACCAGTTTGATGAATATGTCATTCATTCTCGGAAGCAGTTCTTTGAATGAATTCACGAGCAGGCCCTGGCATATCACTGCCGTAAGCACCTCATTGCCAAGTCCTTCGTGATCGAGCGAAAGCACAGCCGTATGGCGGCCGTTGTCATCAGCATCGGAAATGACCGAGAACAGGCCCTCGACCGGAGCCAATGCGTTTTCTCCGGAATAGATGAGTTCCACGTGATTGTTTCCGTATTGTCTGCGGATTTCATCCACACCGCCGGAAAGCACGAGATGTGACTTGTTTATCAATGCGATATTGTCGCACAGTTCCTCGACCGACTCCATATTGTGGGTGGAGAGGATGATGGTCGCCCCCTGCTCTTTCAGTTCCAGGATTTCTTTCCGGATGAGCTCTGCATTGACAGGATCAAAACCTGAAAACGGCTCGTCCAATATCATCAGCGACGGCTTGTGCACGACAGTGGTGATGAACTGGACCTTCTGCGCCATACCCTTGGAGAGCTCCTCCACCTTCTTCTTCCACCAGTCCTGGATGCCGAATTTCACGAACCATTTCTTCAGCTCCGCGCGGGCATCCTTCTCGCTCATTCCCTTGAGCTGGGCCAGATACATGGCCTGGTCGCCGACTTCCATCTTACGGTAAAGTCCGCGCTCCTCCGGAAGATAACCGATCTTCTCCACATCACGCTGGGTGATAGGGCGGCCGTTGAACAGGACTTCGCCGGAATTCGGTATAGTGATTCTGTTTATGATTCTGATCATAGTGGTCTTGCCCGCTCCGTTAGGACCGAGAAGGCCATAGATCTTGCCTTCCGGGACATCGAGGCTGACATTGTCCAATGCCACTTTCGTCCCGAAGTTCTTGCAGACGTTCTTACATTCAATTAATGCCATTTATATAAGTAGTTTCAGTTGTTCAGTTCAATATCTTGGAAACCAGCTCCATCAGCAGTTCGGCCGGCGGAACACTCTCTCCGTCTCCTCCCTTTCCTCTGTAGTCATATTCCTCGAGCAGAGACACTATCTGCATACACTTTTTCACAGGATAATTCCGTGCAGCCGCCTCGTATTCATCCATAAAATAAGGTGACACTCCGAGCAGCTTGGCCTTCTCCCCGTTAGAGAGTCTCGGATTCTTCATCAATGCAGCGTGCAGTCTGAGGATTTTATAGAAATACGCGTATAATGCGCTGGTAGTCATCAACATGACGAACTTCGGACTGGACCCGATATTCGCCGCAATCTTCAAAGCCTTCGGCGCCTGCCTATAGGCCAAAGTCTTGGTCAATTCGAATACGCTGAACTGCCTGCTGATGCCCACATTCTTTTCAATGTCAGCCGCAGTCACCGCCACTGTTCCCTCCGGAAGACTTCTGCGGAGCTTGTCGGTCTCAAGGACTATCTTGTCAATGTCCACTCCGGCATATTCCGCAAACAATGCAGCCGCGTCAGGGGCTATCTGCAGTCCGAGTTTCTTGTAATATGAAGTAATCCACTGGGGCATTTCGTAATCCCGCATTGACTCAGACTCCAGCACCACACCGCATTTGGAAATGGCCTTGTACAGGGATTTGCGCTTGTCCAGCGACGCTCCGTGCAGCAGAAGCACCAGGACAGTGCTGTCCATCGGCTCGACCGCATATTGTGCGAGCGGTTCCATATCCCTCTCTTTAACATTCTGCGCCTCTTTCAGGATGACCAGACGTCTCTCCGCCATGACAGGATAGCTCCTCGCCTCCGAAACCACATCATCCACCACCGCGTCGATACCATAATATATAGACTGGTTGAAGTCTCTCTCAGTTTCGGTCAATGCATTTTTAACTATCTCTCCACAAACAAGTTCCGGATAATACGGTTCACTGCCCATAAGCAGATAAATCGGAGCGAACACCCCGTTCCTGACATCCGTTATGATCTGTCTGCACTTCTCTTCTGTATCCGCGTACTTCGCCATCTGCTGTCGCCGGTTAAAAATAATTTATAATACTCCAATCGAGCAAATATAGTAAAATCCTTGTATTTTCAGATAATTATATGAAATTTGCGGAATCAGAAAATATCAAAAACCTACATAACTATGGCATCATACAACTGGCAATATTGCTCTCTCGGTGGGGCAATCCGCGTAAAAATCGCATCCGGAGAAGACATCGCCCATCTCGGCGAACTGGACCAGAAGCTCTGGACCGTACTAAGCTGCCCTGTGGATGGACTCGAATTCGACAGACAGACGCTGGATCTCATTGACACTGAACACGATGGAAAAATAATGGTAAACGAAGTCGTCCAGGCCGCGCAGTGGCTGACCTCCGTCATCAAGGACAAAGACCTTATACTTAAAGGCGACAGCGTACTGAGTCTGGATCAGATAAACACCGACAATGAAACAGGCAAGAAGCTGTACGACTCTGCTCTCCAGATTCTCAGGAATCTCGGACTGGACAAGCAGGAAATCAGCGTAGAGGATGCATTGGACACGAAAGCGATTTTCACCGGCACCAAATTCAATGGCGACGGCATTATCACATCCGTAACTGCTGACAACGAGGCTCAGGCACGGACAATCGCCGACTGCGTTGCCACAATCGGTTCTGAATCAGACAGAAGCGGAGAGTCCGGAATCACCGCAGAACTTATCGAAAAATTCTACAATGCTTGCGCCGAGTACGCCCAGTGGAAGGACCAGGCCAATGCAGAGATTCTTCCTTTCGGTGACAATACCGCCGCGGCATACGAGGCCTGCAATGCCGTAAAAGACAAGATATCGGACTTTTTCACAAGATGCAGACTTCTGTCTTTCGACAAGACCGTGGCAGAGTCCGTCAATGTGGCTGTAACTGACATTGACTCGATCGCTTCCTGCCCGATAGCCAAGCCGACAGAGAACGGAATTCTTCCTTTCGGTGGAATCAACCCTGCCTGGAAGCCTGCATTCGACAAGTTCCTGTCATTGACATTGGACTTCACCCCTGAAAACAAGGAAGGAATCAATGAGAAAGAATGGAATGCCATTCTCGGCAAGTTCAATGCTTATGCTTTCTGGATTGGTTCCAAGGCAGGCTGTGAGGTGGAAAGTCTCGGTATCGAAAGAGTGGAGGAGATTCTGAAGGAGAACAGAAAAGACGAGTTGCTTGCCCTTGTGGAAAAGGACAAGGCAGTGAAGGCAGAGTCCGACTCCATCGATGATGTAAAGAAGCTGATGCTCTACTACAGAGACCTTTACAGGCTCCTGAAGAATTTCGTGCTTTTCGCTGATTTCTATTCGAGAGCGCCGGGTGTGCGTGCCATGTTCGAGCTTGGCCAGCTTTACATTGACCAGAGATGCTGCGACCTGTGCATCAGGGTTGCAGACATGTCCAAACACGCCGACATGGCGAAACTCAGCGGCATTTTCCTGATTTATTTCAAGTGTTCATCCAAAAAACTCGGAAAGTCGATGGACGCAGTAGCAGTGATGACTGATGGTGATATCAATGACCTGCGACCTGGCAAGAACGGTATTTTCTACGATCTTCAGGGCAACGATTACGATGCCGTCATCACGAAGGTTGTGGACAATCCAGTAAGCATCAAGCAGGCATTCTGGGCTCCATACCGCAAGGCCTGGGAGTTCTGCGAGCGAATCATCAACAAGTCGGCTGCCGACAAGGATGCCAAGATCAATTCTGAGCTTCAGGGACAGCTTCAGAATGTCGCTGCTACAGCGCCTGCCGCTGCCCCGATCGACAAGAAACAGATATTCGACATCGCCAAGTTCGCCGGTATTTTCGCTGCCTTAGGCATGGCATTGGGATACATAAGCAAGGCCATCACCGATATTGCGAAGGGCATTGCCTCGACTCCTGTCGACAAGATCCTGCTGATGACGCTGGGTCTTCTGCTCGTGATTTCCGGCCCGTCCTGCTTCATCGCGTGGACCAAGCTCCGCAAGCGCAATCTCGGCCCTGTCCTCAACGCGAACGGCTGGGCCATAAACTCAAAGGTCCTCGTGAATGTAGTATTCGGCGGCAAGGTCACAAGCATTGCCAAATATCCGAAACTCAGACTCGCGGACCCTTATAAGCAGAAGACTGCGGCGTGGAAGATATGGCTTCCTATAGTCATAATCCTCCTTCTCATCGCCGCCTTCGCAGTTCTCTATTTCTGCGGCTGCCTGGACTTTATTTTCTGCGGCTGCCTGGACTTCATTCCAGCATTCCGGCTACCAGCTCAGTCTTAAACTGACTGACTGCATCCACATCCTTCGTATATTCGGTCGGACTGGTGTACACCTTAGCCAACACGGCTTCTGTCGTCTCCCGGCCGAATTTTTTCGTGTGCATTCCTTATGCCAAAAAGTCTGGCATTTCGTTTTCGACACCTTGATTTCAGGTATTGGTGCCAGGCTTCAGCGTGGTAGCAACTTCTGGAGTGCCGCAAAATGGCTGTCACCCCGGAAGGGCGACAGCGGGAGATGATTCCTGGAGTTTGGCAAAGGGGCGGACAAGACGTAACTGCGGAGACGCTTACCGGACTATGATCGCCGGTGATTTAGCGCAACGCGCAAGTCGCTATAACTCAGCACTTTAGCACTTTTCAGAGTTATGATTTTCGCAACTCTGAAAATGGTTATATCGTTGACATTCAGAAGATTACGCGCTGCGCAATCTGTATCGAGAGACGTTGTAGCAAGCAGGAAATTCTGAACTTTGACTTTACATTCTCAAAATAATTCCTATCTTAGGAGGACTTTTTTTAAGCAAAAATGAAAATGAAAAGGTTTATCATTACGTTAGCGGCCGTAGCTATGACATGCGGCGCAATGTTCGCCCAGAACAGGGGCGATATACACGTCGGCCCTTGCGTGATAGAGACCGATGTTCCTATAGAGAGGCTGCCATATTATGTAAGACTGTCTGATATCGTCTCCCCTATTCCTGGACAGATCGCTGTCGGCTGGGGAAATACCGATACCAGGTACCCTCAGCATTATTCCGAAATCGGTGATTTGTCCGTCTTGACCAGGACATTGACTCTGTCAGCATGGAGGGGCGAAGAGGTTTATGCGCAGGCTCTGGTATGTTCTGAAAAGGACATTGACTGTCTTTCTGTTGAGGCCGGCGAGCTGAGGTCAGGCAAGGCTGTAATTCCGTCAAGCGCTGTCGAGACTGGATTTGTGGGATTCGTGATGACGGATGAAATCAACAAGGACGGTTGCGGAGGATGCGGTGAGAGGATCAATTCCGAATTCGACTCGTCTTATGTTGCCGACCCGATAAATTACATTGAGCGTTCATTGTCAATGAAAAAGGGCAGTGCCCAGCCTGTTTGGGTCAAGATAAATGTACCGCGTGATGTGCAGGCAGGTACATACAGGGGAAAGATTTCCTTTATGTCCGGCGGAAAGTCTGTTTCAGACCTGAACATCGACATTGAGGTATCAGACCATACGCTTCCTGCCGAAAACCCGTTCCATCTCGACCTCTGGCAGAATCCATATGCTGTTTCGAGATATTATGACGTGGAACCTTTCAGCGATGAGCATTTTGCTCTTATGCGGCCGATTATGAAGCAGTACGCTGATGCCGGCGGCAAGGTCATCACGACTTCAATCATGCACAAGCCGTGGAACGGCCAGACTTACGACCCGTTCGAGAGTATGGTTACCTGGCTGAAGAAGGCAGATGGTTCATGGTGGTTCGACTACACTGTGTTTGACAAATGGGTGGAATTCATGATGAGTTTGGGTGTGGACAGCCAGATAAACTGTTATTCAATGATTCCGTGGAGGCTGTCGTTCCAGTACTTCGACCAGGCGGCAAATGCTTTCCGATTCCTGAGCGCAAAACCTGGAGAGTCTGAGTATGAGCAGTTCTGGACTGTCATGCTCCGTTCATTCGCCTCTCATCTCAAGGAGAAAGGATGGTTTGACATCACCATGATAGCTATGGACGAGCGTCCGATGCAGCATATGCTCGATGCTGTAAGTGTAATCAAAAAGGCTGCCCCTGATTTCAAGATTGCATTCGCCGGAAACTGCCACGAGGAACTGCTGGATGTACTCGACTATTATTGTATCCCTATGGAGCAGAATTTTCCTGAGGGTGCAGTGGAGAGGCGCAGAAAGAACGGTATGACTACCACCTGGTACACAAGCTGTGCGGAGGCCTGGCCCAACACATTCACGTTCAGCGGCCCGGCGCAGGCAGAATGGATGGGCTGGTACATTGCGGCAAAAGGTTTGGACGGCTACCTGAGATGGGCGTACAACAGCTGGCCTGCCGACCCTATGAATGACAGCCGCTTCACCAGCTGGGCAGCCGGCGACACTTATCTTGTTTACCCTGACGGTATCTCATCCATAAGGTTCGAGCGTCTTAAAGCCGGCATTACCGCATTCCGTAAAATCGCCGTACTGAAAGCAGAATTCGCAGAAAGCGGCGACTCGGCGTCTCTTCAGAAATTGAATCAGGCACTGTCCCTGTTCGTAATGCCGGACATTGACTTCATACGTCACCTGACCAAAGACCCAGACGCCGAAGACTATGCCGCCAACGCAATCAACGCCGCCAAGAAGATTCTCGAGACGTTGTAGCAAGCAGGAAATTCTGAACTTTGACTATACATTCTCAAAATAATTCCTATCTTAGGAGGACTTTTTTTAAAGCAAAAATGAAAATGAAAAGGTTTATCATTACGTTAGCGGCCGTAGTTATGACATGCGGCGCAATGTTCGCCCAGAACAGGGGCGATATGTATGTGGGCGGAATTTTAGGCGTTTCCGGCGGATCCAGCAAGACCAGTGTTACAGTCGGCTCGACAACCATGAAAGGTGATTCCACGCCATCAGATACGGAATTCAATCTGACCGGCGAATTCGGATATTTCTTTGCAGACAACTGGAGAGTAAGCGGATCGCTCGGTTACGAACTGGTTTCATCCCCTACCAGCAAAAAGGACGGCAAGTGGCTGAAAGACAACACGAATATTTTTGCTATCGGACCAAGTATAGCTTACTATCTTAACGTAACCGGCAATCTGTATTACACACCGGAATTCGGCATCTGCGGTTATTTTGGACAATATAAGTCAGACCTCACCCCATCAAAATTCCAGAAAAATGGAGTTGCAGGATTCGGTATGAATTTCGCCATCGGCCAGTTTGAGTTCAGGCCGACAGCACATCTCGGGCTGAGTGTAAATCTCTTGTCACTTGACTACGCTTACCTGAAGATCAAAGGCGATGATTCCGATAATTATTCAACCACTTCAGCTGTACAGTTCAGTCTCGGAATCAAACCTACAGTAGGATTCCGCTACTATTTCTAGTACCAAGTTGATTGATAATATATGACCAGTCTCTCCTGAGGCTGGTTTTTCGTTTTCGGCACCTTGATTTCAGATATTGATGCCAGGCTTCTGCATGGTGGCAACTTCTGGAGTGCCGCAAAATGGCTGTCACCCCGAAAGGGCGACAGCGGGAGATGATTCCTGAAGTTTGGCAAAGGGGCGGACAAGAGGTAGCTGCGAAGACGCTTACCGGACTATGCTCGCTGGTCATTTAGCGTGACGCACAAGTCGCTATAACTCAGCGCTTTAGCACTTTTCAGAGTTGCGGTTTCGGCAACTCTGAAAACAGTTAAATCACTGATACTTAATATCTTACATGGTGCGCCAAAACATACTGAAAACCTAACGCATCAAGACGTAACCGCGGAAACGCCTACCGGACTATGATTGCTGGTCATTTTTGCGTGACGCACAAGTCGCTATAACTCAGCACATTAGCACTTTTCAGAGTTGTGGTTTCGGCAACTCTGAAAACAGTTAAACCGCTGATACTTAATACCTTACAGGGTGCGCCAAACATACTGAAAACCTAACGCGTCAAGACGTAACCGCGGAGACGCTTACAACGACTCTCATCAATACGGACAAATGAAACGTTAATCCTGATAATAGTTTACCAATCAGACAGATTTTGTCCGTAGAACCCTACCTTTTCCCGGATAAGTTATTCAAAATGATGACTTGTCCGGGCTAAAACGTTTTCTCACGGACATGTTCCCATTCTTCACTGACAAGCGAGTCACAGACAAGTTCCCATTTTTCACAGACAAGCGAATCACGGACAAGTTCCCGTTTCTCACAGATAAGTTCCCACATGCCCCAGAAGTTTTTCCCTAAGCCACCCTTACCCTCTTAAGCCACGTTTCCGAAAGAAACGCGCAACATAAGCAAAGAAAAAGACGCTGAGAAATTCAGCGTCTTTTTCTTGGTAGCGGGGGAAGGACTCGAACCTCGACCCATTTAGCCCTATCCTAACCCTGTCTCAATCAAGCCCTTAACAGGAGCGAAGCAAAACCCTCCACCTCTGAGACGGCTACAGTATTGGCACAAATATAACGATCATTTTTCAATCTGCAAAAAAATCAAATCTCTGTACTCATTTGTGTATTTTTGAATCTTTCAAAATCAAAAATCCCTACAGAGAAGAACTCTCCATAGGGGAAAAAGATAAATGAAAACTTAATAGGTGACCTTTCCTGATTTTGGTTGACACTTTTAGAGCGG
>ULTD01058566.1_pt1 | contig 16003 bp, 20 predicted proteins | sample 1957321 | NCBI WGS metagenome assembly ULTD01 (sample SAMEA4835726, study PRJEB28245) | human gut metagenome | biome: gut microbiome; material: fecal sample | place: Denmark | collected 2008
TTTTCTATTTATGAAAAAGACAATGTGTACTTTATCGGATGCTTACGATAAAAGAACAGAAGAATGGAAAAGAGAGGTGTTTCGGATAAGAGGGTCTTTGAGGCAAGAAAGGATTCCGGGTAAGAAAGGATTTCGGTCAAGAAGGATGGAAAGTAAGGTGGTGTTGCCGGAAACGGCCGGTAACGTTACTGAAGATAAAAAAGAATGAAAGATTGCTTCATGTTTTCCCGGGGGCTACTCCGGCAGCGTAGCGTAGAACTTTAGCGTTGCAGAGTAGAACTTTGGCGGCGTAAAGTAGAACTTTAGCAACGTGGAGTAGCCCTTTGGCAACGCAAAGCATCCTTGAGTGGACAGAGGAGGATTCAGGCTATGAAAGGCGTTTTTTTCTGTTGTAGATGCGGGTGGAATGTGCCGGGCTGCCGGGGGAGGTCAGTTCTCGCCCAGTTCTCCCAACGCCCCGACAATCAGCCCTACCTGTGCGGGCGTGTATGTCCTCGATTTTGGCGAAAGCCCTAAGGCAAGCAGTTCTTCCCGCAGGTTCGGATAGAGGTCTATCCATTGGTTCAGTTTACGGAAAGCCGCTTGCGGGCACAACTCCGGACAGTAAAGCTGTGCAAGTTCCGTGCGTCCGAATGTGCGTATTTTAAAATTCGTCATAATCCCTGATTCTTTGGTTCTTACAGAGCAAAGATACGGAAATATCTCCACACTTCCGCATCTATATCCGTATATAACAACCTACAACAGACCATAACGTACCGAAAGTGACAAACCCTCTTCCCGCGCATCGTATCTTCGTAACGTGATCACAAAGAGAGTTGAAAACAAGAATTAAAAACCCAAAAACTTAAAGATTATGATTCGTTACAAGAAGTATCAAATGACCGGTGAAAACCACCCCCTGAAAGGCTTATGGTATGCCCGTCCCCTGATTGAGGACACGTTCGACACCGAGAAGCTCGCCAAGCACATGTCAAACCACAACACGCCCTACTCGGCAGGCTTAATCAAAGGCGTGCTTACCGACATGATAGCCTGCACCAAAGAGCTTATCCTGGACGGCAAGAACGTGAAACTGGACGACCTCGCCATTTTCTCCGTAGGCATCGTCAGCCGTAAAGGCGCTGCCTCTGCCGACGCCTTCACCCTGGCGGACAACGTAAAGGGCCTGAAGCTCCGCGCCCGCGCCACGGGTGAGCTGAGCAATGCCCAAATCAACCTGGAAGGCCAACTGAAAGAAGCGTCCAAGTACAGCCCTGACAACAGCGGCGCGGGTGGCAGTACCCCCGGCGGCGGCAATGGCGAAGAGGAGAATCCGTTAGGATAACAGAAGCAACAGATTATCAACATTAACACCAGAAGAACATGAGCACAAAATCAAAATCCGTATGGGGCATTGTCCTCAAAACCATCGTAGCAGTAGCCACTGCCCTGGCAGGGGTATTCGGTTTCAGTTCCTTCACAGGCCGATGAGAATCATCACGCTTGCCATCATTCACTGCTCGGCCACGCCCCAGGGCGTGCGCCTGAGCTTTGACGACTGCCGCCGCGAGCACATCCGCCGCGGCTTCAGCGACATCGGCTACCACTTCTACATCACGCGCAACGGAGAGATTCACCGCGGCCGCCCGCTGGAGAAAATCGGCGCCCATTGCCAAAACCACAACCGGCACTCCATAGGCATCTGCTACGAAGGCGGCCTGGACATCCGCGGCACACCCGCCGACACCCGCACACCGGCACAGCGGGCATCGTTAGTGGCACTGCTGCGCGAACTGAAACGGATTTTTCCGAAAATTCTGGTAGTGGGACATCATGACCTGAATCCGATGAAGGAATGCCCTTGCTTTAATGCGGTGGCGGAATATGGGGGGCTGCCCAAACTGAAATGAGTGCTCCGAAAAGTTACGGATTGTAGCTATAACAACATGAAAGGGTCGTATCAAACTCCGTTTGGGGAGTGATGATACGACCCTTTCTTGAATATTTTTTGAATCTATTTCAGCCGTTCCTGAGGTTTCCAGGATATTCTAATTTCAAGTTTAAAATTTATCCCCCCACTTATCTCCTCAAAAACTACTTCCATCCCATTCTCCCGGCCAACAAACCATACACTTCCCCGTTCGGAATCATCTGCCCCTTTTCACGGGCCGTTTGCGTATATTTTATGGTGTCCACAAGAATATCATCATCCAAATAGCCTGCATCTTCCGCCACCGTAGAGTATTCCATTGCCATTGGTTCGGCTACATAATCTTCCGATACTTCTTGTTTTTTATAGGATTTCGCTTCACTCATGGCTCTGTGTATTTTTCGCAAAGATACGGTTATCACTCAGATAAACAATCTTATATATGTATGTTTATGGCATCATAAATGATGACACTGCCCTTTCTATTTTTTTCAGACACCCGGATGCGAATATAATGCTTCATATTGATGTGCAATCACTTCCCAGCGATAACGTCTGTATGCGATTTCCACCATACTATCAGCATTTGTCTTAAAAGCCGGGTATGGTTTCTGCAAAAGAGTTCCCAGCATCTCTGCAGAAGAGAAATAATCAGCTTTCTGCTCTGTCGTTTCCCTGTTATATATCACATCAAAAGCCAATATAGGCTTGCCGAAGAACATAGCTTCTACCAACGACGGATTCGTGCCTCCTGCACTATGCCCATGTATGTAAAAAGAGCAATGGCTTCTCAACACATTTAAAGTCTTTACATCATATATAGGAGATAATAAATGGATGTTCCCGTACCTGGCATACTTATCCAACAGAGATTTTCCATACGGACTCCTATTCCAGTTTCCAACGAAAAACAGTTCTTTACCGGAAGCCTTAAAAGCTTCCAATATAACGTGTACATTATTTTCCGGCTCTATCCGACATAGAGAAAAAGAGTAACTGATGTTCTTCAGTCCGTATTTTTCTAAAATCTGTTCCTCCACATCCGCAATATCACATAACACATGGTCGCCGCCATAGGCTATCAGTTCCGCTTCTTTTCCATACTCTTCCCTCACATAGTCCTGAATGCCCTTATTGTCGGCTATCACCGCATCTGCATACTTCACAGCCATCTTTTCCGAAAATTTCAGGAAAGCTTTGGCATATTTCCCCCATTTTTCACGACGATGCTCCAAACCATCTATATTGATTACCAGCCGCTTCTTCGAAAACAACCGGTATATCGGAAGAAAGCAACAACCGGAAACGCCCAATATCAGAATCACATCGCTCTTCTTCGTTGCCTTTATCAGAGATACTATATCATACAAGATGCTCTGGCTTCCATTGGCATCTAACGGCACGTATTTCAAATCTGCATTTTTATAAACAGATTGCCGGTGAGGATAACTTTTGGCACTGCAATAAACCGTATAGTGTATATCCGCCGGAGAATTATAGCCTATGATGTTCTCTACCAACGATTCAAAACCGCCATAGTTGGCAGGTACGCCTACTGTACCAATTATTGAAACTCTTTTCATAACAAAATCAATTTCCTAATAACTTATCAATTTTATCAATCATGGAAACATAACTATAATTTTCAGAAAGCTTCTTGGCATTTTCACAAAGCGACTGATACAGCAGTTTATCTGATAATATTTTATTTATCTTATTTTCTATTTCGTCTAAATTTTGCACATCTATTTTATAACCATTTACTCCATCCTCGACCATTTCTGCAATACCACCTTCTGTAGGAACAATTACAGGCAACCCCATAGTCATAGCTTCCAAAACTGTTAACCCAAAAGTTTCTAATACTTTTTTTCTATTGGAAAGATTTAAAACCAAAGATGCCCGTTCATAAAAAGGAAAGACATCTAATTGCCTATCCCATAGCTCCAAATTTTCATGGCGTAAGATATTATGCATTGTACAAAATTTTTCAATATTCTTTTGAGTATCATTCACTACCAATAAAAAATGATACTGTGGCAATCTTTCAGAAAGTTGCACAAATTCCAAAATACCTTTATATAATTTCAAAGAAGATAACATCAACACTGTTTTGTTATTTCTTTCTATACAACGTACCCGGCACCGCTTCTCATAATCAGTTGATAAAGAGTTTGGGATAACAATCGCACGCTTCTTTTTTTTCAAATTATTACGCTGAAAATTAGAAACACAAATGATATTACTAGCAAGGCACTGCATAATGTAAGCCAATGTTTTATAAAACAAACCTTTGGCAAAAGCATTTTCATGATAATGATAAACCACTCTCTTTCCCATCAACCTTCCTGCCAAAGCTGGGCCAACGGGTAGCAATGTATTTATATAGAATATAATATTTTTACGAAAAATATAACGGAAAGAGAAAGCAAAAGTATACACCTGCACATATAGGTATCGCAGTATCGTAAATAGAGGATTATTGGAAAATAAATAACGATAACGATACATCTTTACGTATTTGCAAGAACTTAGTTCATCAAGTATTCCTGTATTTCGAGAGGTCACTAAGTCTATTTCATATCCTTTCATAGACAATCCTTTCAAAATCAAATTCAACACTTTAGGACTTCCACTATAATCATTTAAAAGATGAAAACAAACAATTTTTTTCATAATACAATCGGGCACTATCTTCTAGTTATAATAAAAAAAACAATAAATCAAATTTTAAACTCTGCCTGAACTTCTTTTCTCCGATCTAATATATTTACTAATATAACCCCAGCTGTCATCGGAACGCCATCAAAGAGGATATGCCCGGCCAAAGCTGAATGAAGAATGAAAAACATAACCAGTGAAAATAATACCCAACCTTTATTATAAGATTTTCTAATGCACCAAAAAATTATTCCGATATAACAAAAAATACCAATTAAGCCATACATAAAAAAGACATCGAAAAAGTCCATTTCTAACTGTTTAAATGACATATCCTCAAAATAACCTGCTCTATAACTCATAAAAACACCACCCCCGATTATCAATTTTAAGACCCACAAGGAAGAGTTATAGAATTCCGTAAACGCATCTATGACATAATTATCCCTACTACTTAACATAAAAGCTAAAGGACTATCACTTATTTCATAACGAAATACTACCACATCAAATACAGCCAAAAATGCCTCTGTAAGATAATCCCAAAAATAAAAGATACTCCCTGCGAATAAGCACAATAATAATATTTTATTATAGATTTTTCGAGTTGATATGAAAAAGAGTACTGTTACAATAAAAAACAATAATGCTGTTTTTGTTGCTAAAAGCAATAACGAAAGTAATAGTATTAGTGATTTACAAATATCTATAAATGTCTTTTTTTTCTTCAATACACACAAGACACTTGCGATCCCCATAAATATACCTAAAGCATTACCTGATGCATATAAGCCTTTTTGACCAAAAGTACCTTCTGTATAAGAACTAACGCCTATTCCTAAAATAGCCGGAATAATAATGCCTAATGCATATAAAAAAGCTGCAAACAAAAATACGTGTAATATCTTTAATATTGGAGTTCCAGACTCTATTACAATCTTTACAAAAAAATAAAGAAGCAACAAAAATACGATCTTAGTAGCATAATTAAGTCCAGAAATAAAAGGAAGTGGATTATTAATGTAAAAAAAACATGTGGATTCTACAAACAGCATCCATAAAAGCAATATAATGCATATTCTCACCTGCCTCTTATTAATACGGAAAAAAAGAACAAAAAGAAATATTAGCCTATAGATTTGGGAAGGAGAACCTATAAAACCCTCAGGCATATCTAACTTAAAGATACAAATTCCAGTTAACAAATCACATATAGGTGATAAGATAAGAAATAATTTTAATAATAAAAAATTACTATCTTCGCGTTTAATACTATAATTCATCAGTACAAAATGAAATAAATATAAAATATTAATTCATTATTTTCCACCTATCACTCTTTGCAATAAATCCACCGTTTCTTTTTTCTTCTTCTCATTTATATTGTCTACTAAAGTCCAATCAACAACATCGTTATATGCATTTTTTATCATAGCCGGTTCCTCAACTATATGCTGCTGCAAACCATATTGTGACAATAAAGTTTCAATTCTTGTATTATTCCCATTTTTTTTGGGAATAACAACAAATCTTCTATGATACATAATTGAAAATACAGTACCATGAAAAGAATTGGTAATTACAAAATCTGCATTTTTTATATAAGATAAAAATTGCGGAATAGTTGGATATTGCTTAGCATATTTATCAAATCGTCCTTGACTCGCTACATATATCATCTTTGCTCCCATGTCTTTCACAAAAGCGACAATATCATCCATGCTCATTTTAGTTTTTTCCTCCCCTTCTAACATATAAACCAAGCAATATTTATCAGTACTTAGATTTGAGAATAACAAGCGGTTGTAATTTGACATATCAATTAGCAAAGTAGGGTCCGGAAATAAAATACATCCATTTATACCTGCTTTTTTACAAACATCCAATGCCTTATACTCTCTCACCGTAACCATATCAAATTTATTCAGATATGGAGTAACTTTAGAGATATACCTATCTTTAAAAAAATCATTTCCATCTCCAAAACTAGCTGCAAATGAGATTCTTTTAATTTCTTTCGCGCCAAACTGAAGAAAAAAAACAGGGTTAGGCGTTAACGCTCCCCATACCTGATCGCTTCCTGTTATATAACAATCTGCAATTGGCGGATTATTTATCAATTCTTTAGTAGAATAGATTTGCTCTGTATACAATATATTTTCTGATAAAAAATCTACGAATTTACGTTCATGTACAATATTGCTTTTGTGTACTTTCCGCTCTGCTATTTTATTTTTTATTGCACGTGGAATTCTCCAAGGCAACAAAAAATATTCTTTAAACAATTTTGGAATTGAATTATCTTTCCAAAATGCATATCGAATCAAAAAAGGTTCATGCCCCAATTCTTTCAAAAATGTTTGGAGTGCAAACAATTGCAGCAACTGTCCATAATTATCTTTACTACTCCAGAATGTAACAATACCTATCTTCATATATTAAAATCATTTTCCTACTGAGTCAATAAGAGTTTTTATCTTAGTTCTTATTCTATATATTAATTTTAAAAGATGTCTCCTACGTAAAGCATGAGGTATTAATAGAGACAAGCTTTTATTATCAAGATTAATAAAAAAATAATTTCTATTTATATCTGGAACTGCTGATTTCTCAAGAGGTGAATTATATCGTAATATATCCTCATACCCTATTTCTGTAATATCCAGCTTTGCAATTAATTTAAATGACGCATTCACATTGTTAAGCAACATCACACTATATCCCAAATCATCATCTTTATCGCATAATACTTTATCCATCCCCCAAAAATCAGCAATTGTTATATCACTTCCGCTGCTCAAACATTTCACAGGGCAATGATGACATGCTGGCCTCAAATACAAATTCTCTAAAAATCCTTTCATATATGTATTTTCAGAAAACATTTCTGATAATGAAATCGTCTTCTTCTCTCCATTCTCATCAGATATAGAAAGCATAAACACACAGCTAAATTTTTTCCAGCCTAAACGTTTGTCTCTAAAAGAAATATTTTCAATTGAAACACTCTTTTTAGACATAGGATTTGAAGAAACGGAATGGTTCTCCAATAATTCTTTTAAGTACATTCGCCAAACTTTTGGGCTTGGTACCCCATGACAGATAAAATCAACTGTCAACAAATTTTCATATGGTTTACGTAAAAAACGTTTTAATCCTGCCACTTGACAAGGAGTACCTGAAAATAAAACCTTTCTTCCATTATCCAAAAAGTATTTTACTTTACTAAAGTTATCTCCCATCCAACTTTGGACATATTTAGAGCCACGAAAATCAGCTATCCCATCTTTTGTTTCTGTATATCCATGAACAACTTTCCATTCTTCATCAAACTTTGCGCCAAAAACGACTCCACCTGCATTAATTATGGCCTCTGCCAATGAGGAAAATACTCCACCAGAAGAACTTTGCAAACGAATTTTCTCATCTTTGTTTTTTGCAGCATATACATTCAAAGGCTTCCGAGGTTTTCCAGAATGCAAAACAGGACATACTTTCTCACATAAATGACAATCAATACAATCATATGTGTTTACTTGTGGATAAAGAAATCCTTCTTTATCTTCTAACATTGTAATACATTGCTTTGGACATACTTGAATACAAGCCGAACATCCACAGCAATCTTGCTTATCTAAGATATTTATCATTATAAGCTACTGATTTAGTTCTTTACATTTTTTAGTAAAAAAACAAATTTGGTTATCCAAGATCCCAAAAATATCATCAAAGAACTGCTATATATTCTAAAAGGTCTTTCAGGTAATTGAGTTTTATAATCAGATCTCATTTTTTTCAATTCACTTATGTATATTCTTAGCATACCGTTAATCACTGCCAAACAGTAGATTTTCCATAAACTATGATTAAGAATTTTCACTTTATCCAAATCTAATAGTTCAGCAATTAGCAAACGTTGTTTTAGATATTTAAAGGTAAACAAAATTAATTCTTCCTTCTTCTCAAAATGAGAAAGTGAATCAGGTAATACCCTATATGAAACCATGATCTCTGGAATAAAATAAAAATAACCAGTCATGCACATTGAAACATTCAAGATAGTTCCTTCACCAGCACAATAAGGAGTTGAAATTAATGGTTCATATTTATCACAGCCATATAAATAACCATCTTTCCTAAAACAAGCTGAACTTCCTAAAGGATAATCAATATCACCTAAAGCAAATGCAAACGCTGCCTCTACTCCTTTTTTATTGAGAGCTACACATTTCCAAGTCTTAACATTGCACACTGTTTTTTTAGTACTACTCTCAAATTTTCGATAACCAGTATATACAATAGAAATGTCTGAATTCATTTCAAGAATATCCACTTGCCGCTGAAGTTTATCCGTAGTGTTCCAATAATCATCACCATCCAATGTTGCAATATATTTTCCTTTTGCTTCCCGTATTGCATTGACATAATTCCGTGCAACCATTAGATTTTTCTCATTAAAAATCAATTTAAGTTGTTTTGGATATTTCTTTTGCAAATCACACAACAATTCTCGCTCCCCATCATTACTACCATCATCTGCAATAATCACTTCAAAAGGATAACTACATTGTTGGGCAAGTACAGACAATATAGTTTCTTCAATATATGCAACTTGATTATAAGTAGCTATTACAACTGATACTAAAGGGTTTTGAATAAAATCTGATGAAACGATTATCATTTTAGGGTTTAAATTGATTTATAACATTAATTACTATTTCCACTTCATCTTCTTCCATAACTGAAGATATGGGAAGAGATAAGATTTCTTTTTGGATACATTCAGACAACTTACACGAAGTTGTAGCATACTCTCTATAGCATGATTGTTTATGTACTGGCGTAGGATAATGAATCAACGTTTCTATCCCTTTTTGTTTCAAATAGTTCTGCAACTGTTCTCGATAAGGCGTACGAATTACAAATAGATGAAATACATGACTATCAATATCTCCTTTCACTATTTTGGGAAGTGTTATATAAGGATTTTGTATCTCATCCATATAACGCTTAGCTATCAGTTTACGGATATGATTCCGCTCGTCAATACGTTTTAGTTTTATAGACAAAAAAGCAGCTTGTATTTCATCCATTCTACTGTTTAGCCCCTTATAATCATGCACATAACGTATTACAGAGCCATAATTGGCTAACGCTTTTACTATATGAGCTAATTTTTCATCATTTGTAGTTATAGCACCGCTATCCCCTAATGCTCCCAAATTTTTACCTGGATAAAAACTAAAGCCCGCCGCATCACCTAAATTTCCGGTGTGAACTCCATTCCACTTCGCACCAATACTTTGAGCGTTATCTTCAACAATTTTCAATCCATATTTTTCCTTCAATTCTTTCAATTTATGCGACCAGCATACTTGACCATAAAGATGAACTATTGCTATAGCTTTTGTACGTGAAGTTATAAATGACTCTATTTTTTCAAGATTAATATTATATGAATCTTCATCAGGATCAACAAAAACAGGAACCAAGTTATTGTCTGTAATCGCTAAGACTGTTGCAATATATGTATTAGCCGGAACTATTACTTCATCTCCATCTTTCATAATTCCCATTTCTTTGTATGCCCGGAAAATGAGACGCAATGCATCCAAACCATTTCCACAAGGAATAACATATTCACAACCTATATACTCTTTTAAGTTATCAGCAAACTTTTCATTCCATTTTCCATTTAAAAACCACCCTTCATCTATAATTTGAGCAGCTACATTCTTTAGCTCATTTGCATATAAAGAATTAACTTTTTGTAAATCCAGAAATTTTATCATACTATACTAGTTTTAAATTTTACATACTCATCATAATTTCGAATATAATCATCCGCATCATAATGTTCTGATGCCAAAACCAAACAAGTGGCTCCTGCCGAAAAATTTACCAAATCACGCCAAATACCAGGTGGTATCAATAATCCATAATAAGGTCTACTTAAAGTAAAAGTTCTTTTATTCAGGCCATCATCTAAAGTTATATCAAAACTGCCTCCGACAGAAACTATAAACTGCTGCAGTTTTTTATGTGCATGAGCCCCACGAGATTCTCCACCGGGAATATCATAAAGATAGTAAGTCCTCCTTATGTCAAAAGGAATAGAATGCCTATTTTCCATAACAGACAAATTTCCAAGTTCACTTGTGTGCTTGTCCAATTCTAATAATGTACAATCAAAAACAGATGTTCTATGTGCATCATATTTTTGAGATTTTACTATCCGATCAATAACTTTACTTTCACTCCAATCCTTGCCAAAAGTTTTCCTTTGATATATGTTATAATTATCAATATAATCCATCTCATCAAAATACGTTGAGGAAAGTACTAGCGCTAAAGAATTACTGGAAAAATTACACAATTCTCTCCATGTACCAGCCGGCACATATAACCCATAATACGAACGATTTAAAGACACAGTTTTATTACCATCGTTCTCATGTAAAATAACATCAAAACTACCAGACATGGCAACTATAAACTCCTGTGTCTCAATATAAGCATGTCCTCCTCGTGTCTGTCCACCAGGAACGTCATAAATCCAATGTGCTCTTTTTATTTCAAAAGGAACATGTTGCAAACTCTCAATGAAAGATAAATTACCACGTTTATCTAATATTTTCGGTAAAGATATAATTCTACTTTTTTCTTCCATTTAATTTAGATTTTATAGCTGTTAATAAGACTGTCCTTTGTGAAGAATTTAAGCATATATAGAAAGACAAAGACAAAGAACTAAAACTACTACAAATAAATATCATAAATAATCTAGACCAAGCCCACTCTATATTCTCTTTAATAATCCACCCAATAGACAAAGAAACAATTGTCACAAAAATTAAACGGACAATTACTTTTTTACAATAAGCCATAGGAGAGAATTTTCTTATATACCTATTAAGCCAAAATAAATTTATAGGAATTGCCAATAAAGGAGTAAATAAATTATAAATATAGGGAACATATGGTTCTGCCTGATATTTAAATAAAATATAAGAGATTGGGATCACAAATAAATATAAGCATCCTAATAATAAACTAGTCTCTTTTATGCGACCAGTTGCATCTATACCTATCATTAAAACTCTTCCCAAATTCGAGAAAAGATCCATCAATAATGCCAATCTACAAAAACAAACTGCATAATCGGGTACTTCCTCCAACCATATATGTAGAATGAAATCCATTTCAAAGATTAAGGGTGTAGCTATTATTAAATAAAGTATATAAGTAATAATACTACCCAAAGAAATAAGGTTAATCATTTCACTGTATGATTTTGCAGCGTAAGTTTTTACTATTTGAGGACGAAAAGCAGTCATTACATTAGTAGCAAACGACATTGCAGCCGTTTGTACTTGCATAGCGATTCCTGCAGCGGCATTCAAAATAGCTCCAAAAAATATATTTAACAAAACATTGACACCTTGAGTACGGGCAACCAAACTGGCATTTCCAAACAAATCCCAACCAGAATAAGACAATAAAGGTCTTAGAAATTCTCTATCTAAAGAAAGATTAAACTTACAATGTTCCCATTTCCTTGTACAATATAATCTATATAACAGCGTAACACCTATTTGTGTCAACATTACTATTGCTCCGTAAAAAATCAATTTATTAGCATCAATAATTAAAAGCAAATAAACAGATAAAAGTTTCAGGCCCACGTTCACCAATTCAAAATAGGCATATATATTCATTTTTTCATGAGCAATAATACTTGCATTATAAGGGACTTGAGTAAAAGAAAATATCATTGTCACAATTGAAAATTGTAAAAGCCATTTAGCCTCATACATTTTAGTAGCAGGAATAGTTAGTTTATTTTCTAAAAACCAAAGTCCAAAAGTTTCTCCTATAAGAAATACAATTAAAGCAATAATTATATGTATAGTCAAAGCTACAGAAAAAACAGTTTGCACTTTTGAAGAATTCTTTCCTAATTCAAAAGTGATAAAACGTGAAGTTGCTCCAGACATAGTAGCATTTAGAAACGAGAACATGGCTACTAGTCCTCCTACAACATTATAAATACCATAATCTTCAACACCCAAGATACTTAATACAACTCTTGTTGTATAAAGATATATTCCCATGCTTAGAAGCATGCGAATATACAAAAAGACTGTATTTTTAGCTATTAAGTGATTATCTGCCATTATAATAGAAAATGCTCAAGAGCATAGCCCTTTGAAAGGGCACATTATTGTGCCCTAAACCGAGTTTTGTTAATTAATTAGTTTTGATTTTGACATTGACCTATAGCCAAAGTGATTTTTGCATCCAGATAGAACATCCATGGATCTTTACCGTTCCAATCACACTGTGATAAGTTGCAGCTATTTCAGCACTGGCGTCACTACCGTAATAAAGTGATTATTGCATTGAATAGAGTAAACTTCGAAAAATACTATTTATCAATGCTTCATCATCGTAGCATAAATTGTCACAATATAAACTGTTGTTTTTGAAAAGCGATATACAATGCGATATTTAGGATGAACCAAAATGCTGTAATACTTCGTCTTTACCGTACTGCGTCTCTTCTCCAAAATCCCTATACGGGGAGAATGAGACAGGAGCATAACCGTTCTTCTGACATCTTCAGAGAAATTCATGGCAGCTTTAGCACCCATATTGCAAGAATACCACGTAGCAATTCTGTCAAACTGACTCTGAGAATGCTTGTGCCACTTTACTTTCAAATTCTCCATTTCGCAAACATGGCAGCTACTTCTTCGTCGGTAGCAAAGCCGCTTGCTTCAGACAATCTGATTTCTTCATCCAACTCTTCTTCGGTGAAACGGCAGGGCATTTCGTCCTCGCTCAGCAACTCCAAGCAACGCTGCAGTTTCTCTTCATCAACAGCAGTGTCAAGAGATTCTATAATCCTATTCTTCAATCCTTGAAGATTAGAAGTGTTATATGCTACCAACGGTTCCGACGCCTCTGTTCTCATGATGTATCTCTATTCTAACGTGTTAACGCAAAGAACGGGATTTTATTTGTAACAAACAAATCTTTTACTTCCTATCTCTCAAATAATCCCACCACAAATTCAATCCTACCCAAATCACAATATCGGCAATCAGCAGCACCGTATTGTTTATGTAAGGAACCAGCAGGATATTGGCCGCACTGAAAGCGCAGGACATGGAGAGCAGGCTCAGCATCGCCCTTCGCGGCGACAGCCCTATCGCCAGCAGTTTATGATGGATATGGTTCTTGTCCGGCTCGAAAGGACTGTGTCCCTCGCGGATGCGGACCAGGACGACACGCACTACATCGAACGCCGGAATAATCATAGTGCTGAAAGCTATGAGAAAGGCGCCTTCGGTGTAAGGCATGATATCCGTGTTGTGCTGGCTGTACTTTATGGCAAGGAAACTGAGGGTATAGCCCAAGGTAAGGCTTCCCGTATCGCCCATGAAAATCTTGCGGGCACGCTCCACACTGCCAAACACGTTGTAATAGAAGAACGGCACAAGCACGCCGAAAGTACCGGCCGAAAGCATGGCATAACTCCACAGGCCCTTGCTGATGAACAGGAAGGTGAAAACCAGCAATGCCACACTGCTCAAGCCTGAGGCAAGACCGTCGATGCCGTCTATCAGGTTGATGGCGTTGGTGATGAAGACCACCGTAAGCACAGTGAAAGGCATGCCGACATAAGCCGAAAGCTCGTGTATGCCGAACAGGCCGTACAAATCGTTTATCCAAAGTCCCGACAAGGGGAAAAGGCAGGCACAGAAGATTTGGATGGCAAACTTCTGGCGGTAGCGCACACCGACAAGGTCGTCGGCAATGCCCGTCAGATAGAGCAGCGTCATGCCGCAGGCAAACAGCAAAAGCTCCGGAAGCAGATAGCTGGCATAGAGCGTGGAAATACTGTCGCCGTCCAGCAGGCGGAAAGCATAGACAAGGCAGAAAGCAAACAGGGTGGTGGGGAAAAATGATACGCCCCCCAACCGCGGGATAGCTCTCTTATGTATCTTACGGTCATCCGGTATGTCAAAAAGTTTTTTGCGCAGGGATATCAATAAGATACGCGGTATCAGGATACGGGCAATAACAGCCGATATCAGAAAGGTAAGAATAATAAAAATGAAGTTCACGGCAATAACTGTTGTTTAGTAATTAGCGGTTGATAGCTGAAAAACATAAACGCTTACTGACAGGGAGAGAGAGGAAAATTGTCAGGCAGAATCAATCTATAATCTCGAAAGGGTATTGATTCTCTTCCATATTCTTTAACTCGCCGATGATTTCCTTCTGTTCCGGCGTCAAAGAAGCCATATCCCAGGTATTGATAATGGAGTGGGCCTCAGCGGCAAGCTTTTCTTCGTATACCTCGCCGTAGCAGCAGGTTAGAAGACGCACTTTCAGAAGCGAATCCGGAAGCTTGTCGAGAACATTCAGGCAACGGTCGAGCAGGCGCTGGATATACTGCTGCTTGCGGCCATTGTCGTAGAATGTGGCATTCAGGGCTACGAGAATGGAGAGGCAAAGTTCGGCTTCCTCTTCCGGCGTGTTGCCTTCCAAGGTGTTGTACAAATCAAGTGCTTGCTCGTAAACTTCGCGATTCAGACGGGCAAAGTGATCGCTGTAAATGGGACTGCCGTCCATGCCCAGATTCAAGAGTTCATGGGCACGGACGTACAAAGATGAAACGTGTTCGTTCATTTTTATACTGATAAATAAATTATTGAATTACAAGTGTTTCAGATTACACCTATCGGTTCTATAAGCGAAGAGTGAATAAATGTAGTGGCTACTGCCATGACGCCTTCTATGTTTACCACCACACGGCGGTCGTGGCGCAGACGGACAAACTCGCCCACGGCTCCTTCGAAAACTCCGCCCGTGATGCGTACTTTGGTTCCTTTCACCAGTTTCAGTTCTTCCGGCTCCACGTAGATGACGGCCTCGTCGTACGTGCCTGCAACCAGTATGAAGCTGCGCATCTGCGCATCCGGAATAATAACCGGCTGATGGGTCTCACGGTTCATGATATAGCGTACCGGTATGTTCAGAACCGGATTGTTTTTTATTTCATCGATACGGGAGCGGGTGGAACGGAGAAATACCAGATTGTGTATGGCGGGAACGAGCTTGCGGACGCGGCGTTCGTTCCTTATGACATACTCGTAGCGCATGGGGATGAAATTCTCTATATTTTCCTTGTCGAGATAGTCCTTCAAGGACAATTCGCGGCTGTATGTTACGCGGACGGCATACCAGTGCAACTGGCAATCCTTGTGGGACTGACACACAGGGGCGTGCTGCAATTCTGCTTGATTATTGTCTGACGGACCGGGCATTACAAAATACGGATTGTAAGAGTTTGAGGAAAATACCACCTTGTGAAAAGGACGTTCTTTGGGGACACCGGTTCAAGAGCACTCTTTCCGG
>ULTD01045220.1_pt1 | contig 15662 bp, 7 predicted proteins | sample 1957321 | NCBI WGS metagenome assembly ULTD01 (sample SAMEA4835726, study PRJEB28245) | human gut metagenome | biome: gut microbiome; material: fecal sample | place: Denmark | collected 2008
AGACTACCTTTGCAACCGTTTTCTCTATTTGATTGTTAATGATATCAGAGATATGGTAAAATAAATAGTATCAACATGGACAAAAGTAAGAACCTGTATGGTCATTTGTTTGCGCTTACAGCAAACGTTATGTGGGGATTAATGTCTCCCATCGGTAAGTCGGCTCTTCAAGAGTTTTCTCCAATTTCTGTCACTACATTCCGCATGGTGGGAGCAGCCGCCGCTTTCTGGCTACTTTCTATATTTTGCAAACAGGAACATGTGAACCATCAGGATATGCTAAAAATCTTCTTTGCTTCACTGTTTGCGCTAGTATTCAATCAAGGAGTGTTCATCTTCGGGCTTTCTATGACTTCTCCTATTGATGCTTCTATCGTAACTACCACTCTACCGATTGTAACAATGGTTGTAGCAGCTATCTATTTAAAAGAACCGGTGACAAATAAAAAAGTACTGGGAATTTTTATAGGTGCTATGGGAGCGCTCATTCTCATTATGAGCAGCCAGGCAGGAAACAACGGAAATGGAAGCCTGATTGGTGACTTGCTTTGTCTCGTTGCGCAAATCAGTTTTTCCATATACCTGACTGTATTCAAGGGATTGTCTCAACGATATTCGGCAGTAACGATTAATAAATGGATGTTCATATATGCTTCAATGTGTTACATTCCGTTCTCCTATTATGATATTTCTACGATTCAATGGACTTCTATTTCCACTGTCGCCATTCTACAGGTACTTTATGTCGTATTAGGAGGTAGTTTCCTCGCGTATCTCTGCATTATGACTGCACAGAGGCTGCTCCGTCCTACGGTAGTCAGTATGTACAATTATATGCAACCCATCGTGGCTACGATTGCGGCAATCGCGATGGGCATCGGAAGTTTCGGCTGGGAGAAAGGGATTGCTATCGCACTTGTATTCCTGGGAGTATATATTGTGACTCAAAGTAAATCGAGAGCTGACTTCGAAAAGATAGGAAAAGAAGTATAAGCCACAACTAACAAAGTAAGCATAACAAGGTGGTAGAAGCAGCTAACACTGCACCAATAAGAGTTTCATAAGGTATTAACTTTAGTCGTTCTTTAAAAGTTAGTTCACAAACGCCGCCAGTGGCATGGAAAAAAGAGCCATGGGGCAAATGATCCAGTACAGTTGCTCCGGAATTTATCATTGCAGCTCCCCATACAGCGGAAATCCCTACTGATAATATGGTTTCTGCAAAAGAGGCGGATGCAAGAGTACTTCCTGCGGTAGTAGAAGCGGTGGCGGCTGACATCAGCGCCCCTGATACAGGAGCAATCATAACTTCATCAAAGTGTGCTTGCGCCAACAGGTTTAATATCCAGTCTTTTAACGTAGAGTTCTTTATTATTCCGGCAATAGTACCAGTAGCAACCAATAAAATAGCAACAGAAGACATCTTTTGCAGTCCATACTCCATACAAGGCAAAAGATTCTTCCACTGCCTCATACAAAGTAATCCACAAAGACCACCTATGGGCAGCGCAATCAATGGGTCAATAGCAATATCTGCAACAGGACGTAAAGCTAAAAGTATAATCGTTACTATAGGAGCTACCAGACTACTGGCAAGTGACGGAAGTTGCCTATCATCTTGCACTTCCTCCTTTGTCTCACGCATCACCATCAATCGCTTAGGAATAAAGCGCACGATCACAAATACCGTAAACAGTAATCCTAAAAAAGCAGGTAAAAGATTAGCTAACATAACTGATGAAAGATCTGCTCCAAAATTATCAGCTGCAATAATCGTATTGGGATTGGGAGAAATGATATTTCCACATTTTCCTCCTCCTATCATAGCTACTAACAATACAGAAGGAGACAATCCTAATCGTTTACCTATGGAAAGAGCTACAGGAGCAACCGTTATAACAGCGACATCTATAAATACACCGACTGCACAAAGTAACATGGTAGCTAAAGCCAAAGCTCCAAATACTCGTTTCTCGCCTAATGAAGAGATGATAGCATTGGATAAAGTAGCAGCCGCTCCCGTTTTAATAAGAACGCCAGACAACACTCCTGCGGTAAGAATACGAATAATGGCCGGAGTCACGTCTTTTACTCCCTCCGTCATCATTTTTACAGTTTCCACCAGAGGCAATCCACCTAATAAACCACCGACAATAGCTCCGGCTATTAAACTATAAGCTGGAGCTATTTTTTTGATAATCAAAAATACGGATAACATTAATCCGATTAGAGCACCTATTGTTGTCATGAGAAACTCTTGATTTTATTTCTGATTCAGACTGAATTGCTTTATAATACGTATCAATTGGGTTACAGTACGCTCTACATTATCCAACGTAAACTTCTGCTGCATAGCTTTATCCAAAGATACAGGGGCAGGCTGAATAGATAATACAGCAGTAAATCCCATTTTATTCAGTTGTTCAGTAGCTTCGACCCCACCACCCAAAGCAATGACAGGGACATTTTCTTTCCGAGCTTCCTTCAAAATTCCGCCTAACGCTTTACCCATGCCCGTTTGTGCATCCAATTTCCCTTCACCTGTGAAAATAAGATCCGCGCCTTGCAATGCTTCACGAAAATGAAGAATATCCAATATGACATCAATGCCCGACTTTAGCTCTGCCTGTATAAAAGGAAGCAATCCTCCGCCGATACCACCTGCCGCTCCCGCACCTGGAATAAAAGCAATATCCATCTGTTTTTGTCTCTTAATAACCTCGGCATAATGCCGAAGCCCCTCATCCAAACTTATAACATGGTCCGGAGTAGCTCCTTTTTGGGGTGCAAATACATAGGCTGCTCCCTGCAAACCATAGAACGGATTATGAACATCACAGGCCATTGTAAAAGTGGCTTCTTTCAAAGCCGGATGAACAAAGGTTTCATCTATAAACTCAATCGCAGCCAAGTTACTCCCTTTCGGTTCTAATCGTTCTCCCGATTTATCAAAGAAACGAATACCTAAAGCACTTAATATACCCATGCCAGCATCATTGGTTGCACTGCCGCCAAGTCCTACAATAAATTGACGACACCCGCGGTTCAATGCATCCAAGATCACTTCGCCAGTCCCATAAGAAGTCGTATTCATCGGATTGCGTAAAGGAAATGCGACTAAAGGCAATCCGCTTGCTGATGCCATTTCTAAAATTGCAGTAGCTCCATCTTTTGTTATTCCATAAGAAACTTCCACCGGATTCATTAACGGGTCATGCACCTCACAGAAGATCTTATTCACTTCCAGAGCAGTACAAATGGCCTCGGTAGTTCCTTCACCACCATCAGCTACCGGAAATTCTAATACCTCACAATAAGGCAGTTCTTTCCGGATAGCCTGCCGGGCGTACCGGGCAATATCCAGTGAACCTGCTGATCCTTTGAATGAATCAAATGCTAAAATAATTTTCTTCATACAACCTATATTTACATAACAAATTTATTTAGCAGACCACTTATCCAGCCCCAACTCTAATAACCGGCATTACGCCTTCTAAAGAAGCTCCTTTCGTATTTAATGTTCTTTTGTAAATCCAACCATTATTACAAAGCACATAAAGCACATTCATAGCTTCTCCTCCCCATGCAACAGATACAGGTTTCACATTTCCCGGCATGGATAGAATAGCTTCACTTCTTCCATTATAATCACAGATCTGAATACCATACGCCGTTGCCAGATACGTTCTTCCAAAATTATCACAGATTGCGGATGTCGTTTCTGCCCCATCAGATTGATCCGGCACATGAATATAATAGAATTCCTGCCCATATAGTAAATCCTTATGTTCCTTATTCACCTTATAGCTGAATCCACGCCGCGTGTCATATCCAAAAGCATATAACCAGTTATTGTTGCCACTTAACGCCAATGAATACACACTTTTTAATCCATCTGCCTTTCTTGATAACTCATATTCATTCGACAAATACCAGATTGAAGTAAACAGATCTCCCTGATTCTCTTTTCCAACTATATAGTAACCGCCATCTCTCAAAGCGACAGCGTTGCATGGACATATTTCAGTCTTTATGTTTTTCCGGATATGCCCGTTTTTATCTGCAATGACTAAACCTTTCCGAGATTCATATGCCAACATTTCATTATCTATTCCTATAGCCAGCACCTTTTTATCAATAATCACAGTTTCTCTTTTATCATCAAGCAACTTTGCTCCTTTCTCCGAAGCAACAAGGATTTCTCCTTTATTATTAGAAAGTAAAATAGAGTTATCTTCGATGCCGGACACGACCTGTTCGAAGTTTTTGCCATCCAATAAAACTTGCCTCAACATAGAATTATGTGTTTCCTTTTTGGGTGATGGAGAATTACCCGGATATCCTTTCCAAAGAAAGCGCATTGCATCCGGAAATAATTGAGTTACATTATCATCACAATGATCTGCATTCTCCGTAAATTGATAGGTAAAGTCATAACCTGCAAAATCCATGGCACGCACCATAGCCTGATTAGCACTCCACCAATCACCAAATGAAGTCCACATATCATGTGAACCACTTTGAAAATAAAACCGAATAGGTTTAGGCTCAAATTTATGAACCAATGTAGAATTCGTAAAAGAACCTCTTAATCCGGTCAGCGAACCGCAAGAGCTATAAACACGAGTGAACTCTTCGGTATTCCAGGCAACATTAAAAGCACAGGCAGCACCAGAACTACAACCTGTAATCATCCGGTCATTTTTATTTTTCGATAGTATTATACTTTTCCCTTCGGAAGTCTTCAATGATTCGACAAAAGGCAAAAGTTCCTCTAAAACAAACTGTCCAAAACGTGGAGAAGGAGTATCATATTCGTATGTCCTGTTTGCCCGTGGACTATCCGGGTCAAAATCACCTATGACTTGTCCCGGAGAAGCAGCCACCAATATCATCATTGGGATTTCTTTACTGGATATTAGATTGGACACTACAGTATCCGCTCTATAACTCATTCCATCTTGAAACACACAGACACATGCAGGAGTCTTTCCATCATATTGTGCAGGTACATAGATGTCTACTTCACGTATCGTACCGGGAAATACAACGGACTTATCAAAACGAGCATAAATATGCTCGCCATACTCTACGCCGACTTTTTTCTTACTGTCGGCCGTTAATACATATTTATTCTGTGCCTGACAAAGACAACAGACTAAAAGCAAAAAAAGCATTAATAATTTTTGTATCATAACCCTCTATTTTTTATCGATTAATGACTTTACTCTCTATACACCCAAACAAAATTATGTAAAAAATACCATTATAGCCAACTTGACAAGATATTATTGCACCTTACAATCCAACTTCAACTCACGAATGCCCGGAGCTCAACAATATTCATGTTCACCTAAAATATAATCAGAATAACTTGATTAATTTCTGATATACACCTTAGCCTTATAAATTCCCGGAGTAGCTATCTTCTTACGACTTGCATAAGAATACGTAAAATTTTGCTCTCCCTCTGCTTCCAAAAAGCCTTTAGATGCATTCACTTCTGAAGAGTCATAAAGACGTCCTACGGCGATCAAAGCATAATTATGCCATGTCTCATCACCATTCAATAAACGGGCAGAGCTCCATTCCCCAGCTTCATAACCTCCCTCCCATATCTGTTCAAAATAGCCTATCTTATTGGGATCATTTGCCGAAATAAATACTTTAAAGTTCATCCCTGCAACCAGAAACTCATCTATATCCGTTTGTATAATCAGGCCGTAAGCCGGTTCATTATTCTTTTCATACACCACTTTTAGCGTATAATCCTTAAATGGGAACACTTGTTCCATTTCATCACCATACTTCAATATACCACGCATTTTTCCCGTACCTTGATATCGGATAATTAAAGATTGCAATTCTTGCAACACTTCATACGATTTGATTAGAAGAAAATGTTCACCCTCGTCCTCTATTGCAAATAGAGCAAAACCAATCGCATCATGTTCGGCAAAGGCATAAAAAGCTCTTCCCGGCTCCATAGTAGATTCCGGGATAAGTAAAGGATTATCCGGACGATGATATTCAGCTACTATTCGCTTAAAGTCAGGTAAATAAATATCAGGAGTCAAAATATCAAGGTGACCGGCAGCAGCTTTATAAATGTCAATAACACGCGAAACCGGTCCACCCGTAGGATATCCTCCCGGCAACTGTTCCGGATATTGCACCAGCCATGCATTGACAAACATGGGTAACGGATATTGCTCCTTTCCCACCCTAGCCACCTCATCGATATAGTCAGCGTACTGCCACGCCATAAAGAATTCTTTAGTAAAAGGCGTATCTCCAAACACCTCTTTCCATGTTCCAGCTTTCACCGAGCCCTTGCTTTCCCATATCTCTTTCACATGTTGATTCAACATATCCTTATTATCCTCCAAATAAGTCATCAGCTTTTCTGGAACCTCTTTTTCAAACCCTACTAAAGCTTGTGGACAGTAATCTATCTCCTGAAATACTCCAACCTCGTTCTCCGGTTGGATAAGAATTACCGTACGTTCCTTATCAACCTCCGACAGATATTTCATCAATGCCCCAAACGCTTTTGCATCCGCTTTCCGGGCTTCCCTACAGAAAGGAGAAATCGTTTCAATATTCTTCCCATCCTTATTCTTCACCCGAAAGAAACGTTCCGTATCTTTCTTAACCCAACCCGGCACATAACTCGATTCTCCATTCTTCCAACTGCCAAACCAAAGCAGACAAAGTCTCAAATCATTCTCACGAGCCTTTTGTAACATGACATCAACCAAATGATAATCAAAAATTCCCTCTTCAGGTTCTAACAACTCCCAAGTCACAGCTGCCAACACAGTATTCAGATTCATCGATTTGAGACGTGCCCAAACAGGTTCCATATACTCAACCGTAGAAGACGTGGAATTATGAAGTTCTCCGGCAATCATCAGAAAAGGTTCATCGTTGACCATCAACTGGACTGCTCCTCCATTTTTCTGCAAAAAAGGAATTGTTTCTTCTTTAACCCCTCCCTTATTATCGCATTGTACCATAACAAGGAGAGTAATCACACAAATAATATATGATATAAATTTTCTCATTCCCTAATTATCTCTTTAACGCAGTGTAAACCGCTTCGTTTGTACATCTCTACTATTACAACCAACCATCACATCAAATTCACCCGGTTCATATACATACTCAATATTATAATTATAAAATTTCAGCATTTCCGGAGTAATCCTGAAGCGGACAGTCTTAGACTCACCAGCTTTCAGATATATTTTTTCATATCCTTTCAGTTCTTTCAATGGACGGGTGACACTCCCTACCACATCACGTAAATAAAGCTGAACGATCTCCTTTCCATCCACTGTCCCTTTATTGGTCACAGTGATACTTGCAGTCAAAAACTCCGTATTGTTTATTACTTCCTTATCCAACGATAACTCTCCGTATTCAAACTGTGTATAACTCAATCCATACCCAAAAGGATATAGAGGTTCATACGTCTCATCAATATACCCTGTCCGATACTTTTCTGATGGTTTTTCTTTACTAGGTGCCCTGCCAGTGTGCTTGTAGCTATACGAAATAGGAACCTGTCCTACACTCCGCGGAAAAGTAGCCGTAAGTTTACCACTTGGATTTACATCTCCAAAAAGCACATCCGCTACCGCATTTCCCGCTTCCGTACCCGGAAACCAGACATTTAAAATAGCAGGAACATTTTCCTCTTCCCAAACCAACGTCAACGGCCTGCCCGCAAATAAAACAAGAACCACCGGCTTGCCTGTATCTACCAGTTTCTTAAGCAAGTCTTTCTGGGCATCCGGAATATTTAAATCGACTCTCGACGTACTCTCTCCAGACATTTCAGCCGCTTCTCCCATCACTGCAATTATAATATCCGATTGATTGGCAATATCCAAAGCCTCTCGTTGAAGCTGACTATCTGTCCGTCCGTCACGCGGGAAGCCTTTTCCCCAATGAGAAGCTCTCTTTTCCAATTCTTCATCATACGTGAGATTACTTCCGCGAGCATAATTGATTTCGGCTTTGTCTCCCACAGCTTCCCTTATCCCCTCAAGTACAGATACAGGAGTATCCAGATCCGCGCTCACAGTCCATGTTCCCAACATATTTCTCCGATTATCCGCCAACGGGCCAATAACGGCTATTTTGCCACTCTTTTGAAGAGGCAAAAGCCGCTCCTTATTTTTCAATAAAACAAAACTTTCAGCAGCCATTTCTCTCGCTGCCCGCCGATGTTCGGGAGTGAACAAATCTTTCTTCGCCCTCTCCTCATTGCAATACTTAAACGGATCTTTGAACAATCCTAATTTATATTTGGCAACTAATATACGGCGGCAAGCCGTATTTATCTGTTCTTCCGTAACTTTTCCCTCATCAAAAGATTTCTTCAGCGTGCTCACCAGTCCCTCACTTGCCATGTCCATATCCAAACCGGCAATAAGTGCCCTGGCAGATACTTCCTGCATATTTCCAATACCATGCTCCGTCAATTCACGAACAGCATCCCAATCAGACACTACAAAGCCATCAAATCCCCACTGTCCTCTCAACAAGTCAGCCAAAAGCCATCTATTGGCTGCAGCCGGAATGCCCTCTACTTCATTGAATGCACTCATTGCACTGCCCACTCCCGCTTCTACGGCTACCAGATAAGGTAACATATATTCATTAAACATACGTTGACGACTCATATCAACCGTATTATAATCTTTCCCGGCATCCGGAGCTCCATAAAGAGCAAAATGTTTCACACAAGCCAATATATTGGTATTAGCCGACAAGTCACCCTGATAACCACGCACGTATGCTTTGGCAATCTCACCACCAAGCCACGGATCCTCTCCAGCTCCCTCGGCAATACGCCCCCATCGTGCATCCCGTGTGACATCCACCATCGGACTGAATGTCCAGCAAATCCCATTGGCACTTGCCTCCACCGCCGAAATACGGGCTGCCTCTTCAACCATATCCATATTCCAGGTTGCCGCCTGCGCCAAAGGAATAGGGAAAATTGTCTTATAACCATGTATCACATCCATCCCAAACAACAACGGAATCTTAAAACGACTATGCTCCAAAGCCAACTGCTGAACTTCCCTGATTTTCTTCACATCCTGAAGATTCAGCAAAGCTCCTACCTCATTCTTTCGTAAGCGCTCACCGGTATTCGTATTCTTTACAGGACCGGTAATAACCGCCCCATCAATATTAGGCATATTCAACTGACCTATTTTTTCCTCAATAGTCATTTTACTCATCAGGTTATCTACAAACTTATTCATCTTAGACTCCTGTGAACTCTGTGCCATCATACCACAAACAGGTATCATAGCCAATATCAATACTAAAAATCGTTTCATATCATTTTGTTTTTCCTGATTATTCATTTTGTTATTTCCGTTCCATATATTAGTTTCCCGGTGGTATTATACACCCTGTTTGATGCATCAAACACTATCGGAGCACAGTCAAAAGTCTGGTCATCGGTGCGCAAATGTATCTCCGTATTCTTTATTATTCCCTCATTGGCAGGTTTTCCCACGCCAAAAACCTTACCGACATAATCTCCATCCGTACTCCAGTTATTCCCCTCGATATAACAACTATCTATTACACAACCTTTATTGATTCCTGCCCAACTATCACCATAATACAATACAGCAGGACCTTCATTATTGATAAACCTACATTTACGAACCACCACATCATGTACATCCGCTTCAAAATCAAATCCCTGCCCATCCGGACTTTTCCCCTTAATGGTATTCGAGAACGTACAGTTTTCCACCAAATAGTTGTGTACTCTGGCGCATTGGAATGCAGCTACTCCCCACCACATACCTATACCCTCATAACCAGTCTCATTGATTATAATATTTTCGGCCGTACCGCCCGTGATACAATACAGCATTACCCCTCCCGTACGGTATGAACGCTGTACATCACAATCCGAGATATTTACATTTAGAAAAGCCTTTGCCGATATCAAATCGTGTCCATGACGTCTCCATTCACCGGTATCATCATAGTCTCTTCCTATCACTTCAATTCCCACATCACAACGATCAAATTTACATTTCGTAATAGTAATATCCGAAAGCAATGTTCGCCCTCCAAAAGCATCCGCTCCACAGATACTGACTCCCATTCCATAAATCAAATCCGGAGTAACGGGACGTCCGTTCCGTCCACCGCCAATCGGCTCATCCTTATCTGTTATATCATGAAAGTAGCAATCTTCAATCCATATATATTCGTGGTTATACGTGTTTTCCTCCCAAACCACTATTCCTCCATAACAGTCGGAAACTTCCAGACCTTTTATTTTATATCCGGCATCATTCACAATCCTTATTCCATAAATAGCATCATGTCCGGGCTTTATATGAGGCCGTGCCCCTTTCCCATAAGAAGAGATAACAATCGGATTTTCCGGCCTGCCACTCCCTACCGGAAACAAAGACTCTTTCAACCATATATCACCCGCCCTCAATAAAAGGCTATCACCCGGAAAGAGTCTTAGCTGCGATGCTTTTGCCAGTGTTTTAAATGCACGTTTCGGAGTCAGTCCGTCATTGGAGTCATCCCCCGTACTCGAACTTACATAATATTTACGTTGTCCTGCTGAAGCCTGCTGATTAATAGTAAAAGCCTGATGCCCAGACACAAGCGGATAATTCTGACCTTTCCATACAAAAGTTCCTTTAATGTTTTCCGGCAAATCTACCGTAGCAATCAACTTTCCTTTTTTATCCACCTCATAGTTCACTGCAATATCTCCCAAAGGATGAGGAACGGTTCCTGAAACTTTCTTCAATGTCCCCAAATTAGGAGCAATACGTACCTTGCCAAAACCTGGCGCATCAGAATCAATCCCCAATACAACACGATAAAACTCGATGTTAGGGCTCGCTCCCCAAGCATGACAATCAGAACGGGAGGGTTCAGGACGTTCCGCCCATGTAGTCAATCCCAATGCCATTTGTTCTTTCCATACTCCCAGATGCTCCAGCAGTTCATCCCCCAAACCCGCCTTGTTTAAAGCCTGATTCAAATAATAGCGAAAATAGATAGTAACCTGTATTAAATCAATATCAGTCAACACAGAATGCATCACCTGCCGGGCTCCATCTCCTGTAATCACCCCTGCCAATACTGCCAACGAATTCACATGTTGAGAGAAACTATTGTGTTTATACGTATCAGCAAACAATCCACGAGAAACATCCCAATATTTTTTCCGTATGGCAACTTTTACAGCCGATGCTATCTTCGCATAATGTTCTCCCATAGCCGGAAGTCCGAATGCCTTTTCCATTTTGACAACAGACTCTAATGTAAGAAGATACATCAAATCCTGTAAAGCAGAGTTTCCATCCTTTTCGCGCACAGGCTCTCCATTAGGAAACCCTTCCGCCCAATCTGCAAAAAACCAATAAGGTACATACCCCAATGTATGATCTGGTTTCAACCATTGTTCATACCAGGCCAATATAGTACGATAAGCAGGCAGTAATGTTTTCAAATATGCCTCATCCCCCCTATACATCCAGTAATCATACCCCATTCCTATCCACCAAAGTGAAAACGAAGATATAAATTGATGAGAATTGGTAGGATACCGTCCCATCGTTATTCCATCTGCTACAATCGACTGCCGCCCCTGTTCCAATGCATTCTTCACCATACAAGTATCATGCGTATTATACAATGTTATCATTGCCTGAATACGTGTATCTCCCAAATATTGCAGTTGCTCATAATAAGGACAATCCATGTAGGTTTCATTCGCACACAGCCTGGCTGTTCTCCATCCTATCTCCAATATATTCTCCAGATATTCATTCTCCGGTGCCACAAAACGGGCTTCTCTTACAAACGGATAAGCCGAATAAGTGCTATACAGATCCTCAATGACAAGAGGTTCATTTTTCGTCTCAATCCGTACATCCACATATCTCCAAGTACGCCACCACAAATTAGTATACTCCCTGTCATTCCCACCGTCACATATTATTTTATCCTCGTAACCTACAAACATTTTTCCATCCAACTCATTCCTGTTGTCTTTAGCACCTGTAGCGGGATTCGAATAATAGGCCTCCGTGTAACCCAAACGAACTTCCGTCCCTCTTCCCCCGCTAAAAAACATCGACAAATAACCGGTAGTCAGTTGTCCCTGATCCAATATCAAATGAATTTTGCTATTTGCCGGAACAGTAAATGCCTGTTTTTGAGATGGAAATTTTCCGGGTAACCTAACTCCATCCGCTTTTCTAACTTCAGAGAAACGCTCCACTTTATAATCCATTGGCGGTATCGGAGTGGGAACCAAAAGACGTCCCGGATAATCTGCTCCCCCTTTCATGGAACCAGCTAATTCCTGCCGCGCCTTTACCCAACCGGAATCATCATAATCCGATTGTTCCCATCCCCAGGGATATGATGCTGCATCCAACAATTCTCCGGGACCAGCCACATAATATCCGCAAACGGGAGTTTCCCAAGTACTGTATCCTCCATTTTTGATACAAACCCACGTATCGTTTGTATTAACAACAGCTTCCGCCGCCGTATTACCTTGCACTATAAAACCTGTCCGATTGAAACTCATTTGTGCCAAAGGCTTTTTATCACCATAATTCCAAACCACAGCGGCCAGCACATTCTTTCCCTGCCTCAAACAGGAAGACAGATCGACAGTCTCAAAATTCCAATTAAATACATTTCCTCTGGCAGGTCCCAACGATACTAAACTTCCATTTATATACAACTTATACCGGTTGTCAGCAGAAACATGTACCCAGAAATGCTGTGGAAGCGTATCCAACTCAAAAGTCTTCCGGAAGTGATATACTCCATAAATATCCGCAGGCTCATCAGGCATAGAAATCCAACGTGCCGGCCACTGCCCCATATACAATGCAGGATTCACCTTTTCACCCTGATGTCCCGGCAACCGAATTTGTCCACAGAGCGGAAAGTGCATTATTATCAATAACAGTGTTACAAGTGTACGGTTTATCATACTATTTTACATTTCAATCATTAAACATTGTAATTGAAAAGACAACAGGATCAGTGGCAGACTCATCATATATGAGCCTGCCCACTTATTCCCAATCATTTAATCAGCTACCTATTGAAAAAAGATCCCAGCTAAAGAGGACAAACGATTAAATTATCGAACAATGCCATTCCTGAATGACCATTAGCCAAACCAACAGTACCTTTAGAGAAGGCAGCATCTGTCAATGTCCCCATCAAATTTCCATCCATATATACCTGAATAGAAGAATCTTTCAACTCTATCCTTATCTTATAAGCTGTCTCTTTCAGCATACTATAACATGGATAACTAGCCAACGGAGAAGTATTTTCAGTACCGTTTACCACTTTATAAATATCAATTGTACTCCGGTAATTACGAAGCAAATTAACTTTTGCAATATAATAGTTCTTTCCACTATCGTCAGCACAGAACACCAATCCCGGAATGGCAACCTCCGACTTACAAGTTACTTCTGCCTCAAGGAAATAATTTTTCCAGTCACTTCCTCCTTTTGCAAAAACAACCCTATTATTCTCGACGGATAACTTGCCACTGGTTACTGAACTACCTGCCGCATTATCTTTCCATTTTGATAAATCAGAGCCAAATCGCTCCTCAAACATAGGATTAGTGCGTGACGGACCACCACTGTATATTAACTTTCCGGCAGCATCATAAACCCTGTTAGACTCATCAAAAGCCAAAGGATAAGAATAAAAAGTAGTTGCTTTATTTCCCATGTGAATTTCAGAATTCTTCACGATGCCGCTATTAGCGGGATATCCTATATTAAAAATACGATTATCATCCACTCTATTGTTACCTTCAAAATAGCAATCATCCACCACATTACCCGCATTAGCTCCCGGCCAAGTTCCACCAAAACACAATAACCCTGCAGCATCATTATTAAGGAATCTGCATTTACGAACCGTCACGTTCTGGTTGTCCGACTCAAAGTCAAACCCTTGTCCGTCGGGACTGCTGCCCTTTATCGTATTAGAGAATGTACAATTTTCAATCAAGGAATCACTAACACGGGACACTTGGAACCCAGCCACTCCCCAATACATGCCGACTCCCTGATATCCGGTTTCGTCAACCAGCAAATCACGGGCATCCAGTTTACTCACACAACTGATACAAATTCCTCCAGTACGATAAGAACGGGTAACATCACAATTGGTTATTTTCACATCATAAAAACTGTTCGATGTCGTTTTATCTTTTCCATGATAGTTCCACTTTCCTGAAAAATCATGATCGCGGGAAATAAACTGAATACCAACATCACAACGGTCTATCTTCGTATTACGGATGGTGATATCCTCACAAATCCGGCTATTACCGTAAGCGTCAGAACCATTAATACAAATACCTGAAGCCATTACCAGATCCACAGGCATTTTCTGATCCCATCCACCACCCCATCCGGTAGTAGTTCCTGTTACCTGATGCACATAACAATCCTCAATCAGAATATACTTGTGGTTATACGTATTCTCATACCAGAATACAATCCCACCATAACAATTCATTATTTCCAATCCACGAATTTCATACCCGCTTCCATTCACAATCCGGATACCATATATCGTATTGTTACTATATCCCGGACTGATAATAGGCTTGGCCCCTGTTCCATACGTTCCAATCACAATCGGCTTTTCTCTCGTTCCGCTTCCTTTGGGCATCAACATTTGCCTTTGCCATACGTCGCTTGCACGCAACAGCAACTTACTTCCCGGTTTCAGTTCCAATTGAGAAACTTTAGTCAATGTCTTGAAGGGCGTATCTTCACTTAATCCGTCATTTTCGTCATTTCCCCGGCTAGAACTTATATAATAAGTTTTTCCATCAGCAGCTGATATTATATATGGAGCCGAATAACCAACTGATGTTCCTTTATCTCCCTCCACGGTAGCTTTTACTTTATATTCACCTTCGGATAAAGTTGAAGATAATTTTAAAACAAAAGCAGCCTTATTATCTGTCAGCTTTCCTGTTTGTTTTACCGGAGTTTCTAACGAGTGTCCATCTTCAGCTGCAACCAATTCTATCGTAACACCTGCATTATCCTTCACCTGTTCAGTTTCAACATCAACGCTAACTTCCACCTGTTCGCCCACCACAGAAAAATAAGAGCCCAATCTCACAGATGATACTGATTGTACACGCTTGTAAACTTCGATTTCAGCTAATTGCAAGATATAAGTATCTTTATATCCCGTCCATTCATTATTCGCAGAATAAAGATTTGTAGCGACCAGACGAACAAATTTTGCATTCACATCAGCAAAGGTATACTTACGAGGCAATGCATCTGTTACTTCTGTATGATTTTCTCCAGTAGCTACTATATTCCATTGTTTACCATCAACAGATGTCTGCAAGGTAAAGTCTACAGGAAAACCAGCATGAATGCCATCGTAGCGGGGATACACCCAAATAGAGTTTATCTCCGATTCCTTGGTTAACTCAATCTGAACCCATTCTGTATGATTCTCCGTAGAACCGACGCTACTATAATACCCTTGATTCTCGGCAGCCTCAATTTTTCCGTCAATAAGATAGAAAGGGGCTCGTCCTGAATCAAAACTGGAAGCGG
>ULTD01044994.1_pt1 | contig 15159 bp, 7 predicted proteins | sample 1957321 | NCBI WGS metagenome assembly ULTD01 (sample SAMEA4835726, study PRJEB28245) | human gut metagenome | biome: gut microbiome; material: fecal sample | place: Denmark | collected 2008
ATTAATAGGTATTTCATTTCCTAAGGAGTTTTCGTTTGACAATTGTCAAGCGATAGTTCAACATATGTCAAGCGTTCGTTCAACAACTGTCAAACGAAAACTTCTTAGGCAATTGAAAAAATAATATAAGCAAGAGAAAGAAATAAAAGCTGCATATTGACGAGTTATTGTCAGCGATAGTATTGGGGGCTATTTCCATACCGAAATGAATTAGTTCAAATCCGTGCGGGAAAGAAGAAAAGCGCTACTTTATATATTGGTGTATGTGCAAAACTTCACCTTGTACTTACAATAGGAATTCTTCTATATTATCAGGAGTAATCACTGTGAAAGTAGCTTCCGGATTTATCAAAAGAACAAAATTCAAGCTTTTTTCTTCAAATCCAAAAATATCATGGTTTTTGTGGATTGTATTCCGTAAAAAACATGATATTTTTGGATTTGCTTTGCTGGTTACTTATCCTTTTGCTTTCTTAATATACTCCGTAGGCAAACATCCGAAATACTTCTTGAAACTCGTAGCAAAATAAGACGGCGTATTGAAACCTACCATTGTGCTGACCTCTGCTATTGTATAGCGGCCATCCTTCAGTAATTTTGCCGCTTCGTTGAAACGAATCTTGCGTATAAAGTCAATAGTCGATTCGCCTGTGATGGCTTTCAATTTAAGATGCAGATTAGAACGACTCATATTCATTTCTCTGGCAAATTCGTCAGTAGAGAATTCAATATTATCCATATTCTTTTCTACAATCGCTACAGCACGTTTTAGTAAAGCTTTATCCATGGCGTTAAACGTAATCTTTTCCGGTTCCACTTCCAGGGATTTGGAATACCGTTCAAGCATACGTCTACGGGTACGCATCATATTCTGTATCTTCGTAGTCAGGATAGCAAGTGAGAATGGTTTCGGGATGTAATCATCCGCACCCATTTGCAGACCTTCCATCTGGTCTTTGACTTCGCTTTTAGCAGACAGGATAATCACGGGAATATGACAGGTACGGATATTTTGCTTCACATTCTTGCATAATTTGATACCATCCATCACAGGCATCATGACATCAGTTACAATGATGTCAACTTCATTGTCTTTCAGTTTTTCCAAAGCTTCTTCACCATTTCCGGCTTCCAGCGTATTGAAGAGTTCGGCTAGTCCGCTGCTAAGATAATGGCGGATTTCATTATTGTCTTCTACAATAAGAATAGTGCCACGCTTCTTGTCACCGCCTTCGATCGTTTCGTTTTCGACCTTTTCCGTATCAATGAAATACATTTCTTTCGAGTTGGTGGAATATACCTGTCCTTCCTCATTCAGAGTGTCATTAGAAGCTAGTTCGGAGGGTTTGTAGGTATTTATGTCTTGTGGCAGATAAACAGAGAAAGTACTGCCTTTACCCTCTTCACTATCCAGTTCGATACGACCATGGTGCAATTCTACCAGGCGTTGTACCAGTGAGAGACCGATACCACTTCCTACGTGCTCACTCTCTATCTGATAAAAACGTTCGAATATTTTTCCCTGTTTATTGATGGGAATACCAATACCGGTATCACTAACTTGCAGTACCAACCAATTATTTTCCTCTTTCAATGTCACAGTAATGCTTTGACCGCTTTCCGTATATTTGAAAGCATTTGAAAGTAGGTTATTAACAATCAGTTCCAGATAATTAGGATCAAAAAGTTCCTCTTTATCTTCCAATTCGGAATGGAGAGTATAGGTAATCTTTTTGTGGCGTGCCAGTTTATCATAAAACAAGAAATTATCTTGTATTAGTTGATGCGCATTCTCTCTCTTTGCTTTCAGCTCGAAAACTCCCAATTCGGCGCGGCGATAATCCATCAATTGATTGACAAGATGTAGCAGGCGATTAGCGTTGCGTTGGATATATTCCAGCTGATTACGAGTCCAGCGGTCACTGATCTTATTGATTATTTCTTGTAGAGGAGCTAAGATAAGAGTCAACGGCGTGCGAAGCTCATGGGAAATATTGATGAAGAAACGCATCTTCATCTGGTTGATTTCTTCTTGATGTTCCTTGTCCCTACGTTCAATCTCCAGCTCTGCTTCCATGCTTTTACGCATCCAGAAGAAGCGGAAGACGAAAGTGATAAAGCCGATAAAAATAGCGAGGAAAAGCACGATTGCCCACCAGGTCTTGTACCATATAGGGAGAACAACGATTTCCAACATCGTAGGAACGGTATTCCATTTCCCGTCACTATTAGCAGCTTTTACCAGAAAATGATAAGTACCTTGTGGCAAGTTGGAATAGGAGACAGTACGTTTGTCTGTCAGATAATACCACTCTTTATCATATCCTTCCAATTTATAAGCGAAAGTATTGTGTTGACCTGAAATATAGTTGGATACCACAAATTCAAGCGTAAAAGCCGTTTGCCATGATTTTAGCGTGATACTTTCTGTTTCATTGATATTCTTAGTCAAGATACCGGTTTCATCATCCGGACGGACTGTTTTGTTAAACAGTTGAAGTTTAGTAATGACTACCGGAGGAGTGTAAGGGTTGTCCAGTAGGAGTTCCGGGCGGAAAGTTGTGATACCGTTGATACCCCCGAAGTACATTTGCCCGTTAGAGGTGCGGCAGAATGAAGAAGTATTAAACTGATTACTTTGCAACCCGTCGGATTCCGTAAAATTGCGGAACTTCTCTGTCTCCGGATTGAAACAGGAGATACCACGGTTGGTGCTTACCCAGAGACGCCCAAAGGTATCTTCCAGAATACCGTAAACCACATTATTGGGTAAACCGTTAGCAGTCGTATATCGTTTGATTTTCTTCTCTTTTTCATTAAAACAGTAGAAACCTTCACGCGTACCTACCCAAATGATGCCATTGGCAGCTTCATAAATGCAATTGGTAAACATCTTTGTTACAGATGATTCCGGAAGGATAGGGGCTTTTTCTATTTCGATCCCTTCCTGCTGAAAGACTGATATACCTTCTTCACCACCAATCCAAAGACGTTTACGAGAATCTCTGAACAGGATTGTGATTCGTTGTGAAGTAAATGGCGTACCGTCTTTTTCTTTATCTATGGTGGTGAAGCTCCGTTTCTCCGGATTAAAACTAACCAGTGCACTTAAAGTTCCTAATAAGATACTACCCTCCTTGTCAGGAAGAATGGCATAGACATTTTCATTGACCAACTGGCTATTCAGCTGATTGAAACTTTCCATTTGTCCACTGTTGCGGTGGAGAACAGTCAGACCACCGGCATGTGTTCCTATATATACAAGTGATTTTTGTTCGTCTACATATACGGCTTTGATATTGTTGGAACCAATACCGATTTCCCGTTCGTTTTCCTGTAAGATATAGTGCGTAAACTGTTGTGTCTTGGGATTATATAGATTCAATCCCCCATCATTCGTTCCTATCCATAAGTTCTTATCCTTATCTTCGGTAATGCAACTGACTACGTTGTCACTTAAAGAATTCTTATATGGAATACGCTGAATATTCTTGAATCTGTTGCGGATCGGATGATAATAGTTTAGTCCTCCGAAATAGGTTCCAAGCCACATTCCACCCTGCGAATCCATAAAGATACTGCGGACCGAACGCTGTGACAGACTGCCGCTTTCTACCGGACTGCTGCTGTAAGAAACGAAAGAATCGTTTCCTTCATGATAAATGTTCAGATCATTGAATGTTCCTATCCATAGGCGATTTTGCGAATCCAATGCCAGAGAACGGATATAATTGGAACTGATACTTTTAGGATTGGAAGAAGAATGATGATAGGTCTTGACTTCTTGTGTTTTCGGGTTAAATAGAAGTAGACCGGCTCCTTCGGTAGCTATCCAGATGCGGGTAGGAGATTGTTGCAAAATGGCTTGAATCTGCTTAGTGCCTGTTATCGGAGTAATTCTTTCCAGTTTCTTTTGAGGAATGGAGTAGCTGTAAAGCCCGTCAACCGGGGTGCCGATATAGATAATATCGCCTTGCCTGTAAAGAGCAGAAGCCACTATCTTATGCATAGCCGTACTAAAAGAATCATCAACGAATCGTGATTCTTTAATATCGAACATAGTCAGACCTTCCTGTGTACTTATGAGCAGTTGTTCCGGTGAGATCTCCGCAATTCCGTTGATTTGCAGCTTCTTCCCCTTCTTTTCGTAGAAGAAATTTCTGAATTTATCCTTCTCTTCATCATAATATGACAAACCATCCCGCGTGCCGATCCAAACCCGTCCCTGACTGTCAGCCTTTACGATTCGCGAAATGTCATTAGCGATGCTGTTCGGATCATCTTCATTATGCTGATAAACTGTAAATGAATACCCATCGTACTTGTTTACTCCGTCATAAGTTGCGAACCACATATTGCCTCGTTGGTCCTGATCGATAGAGAATACAGTACTTTGTGACAATCCTTCATTAATAGAGATATAGGAGAAGTTGATTTGCTCCGGAATATCAGAAAAAGCATAATTAACCCCTGCGCATAGAAAAAGTAGACAGATTGCTATTTTGTTAAAGCTGCTCATTATTAGTTCATAAGATTAATAATGGCATCAAAGATAGTGAAATCTTTGATATACCCCATGAATTGACCGGAAAACTATACAATCTTTCCAGTCTATACAGTGGGTGTATGGAGGTGTTCAACAGAGAGAAAGAAAATGTAGGAGGATGGAAAAAATGCCACCGATTTCACAGATTAACATGGACTTTTGTATCGAAAATCTTCGAATTACATTTAAGTCCATGTTAATCTGTGAAATCGGTGGTGAAACTTGAAACTGGCAGGCAATTTATTATTTAGCTAAATCTCCTATTTCGTCTAAATTCTTCTGAATATCATCATCAGTCAATGAATAGTTTACCAAGTCACCGGCCAAATACTTATCATAAGAAGTCATATCGATCAGGCCATGTCCGGAAAGGTTGAACAGAATCACTTTTTCTTCTCCTGTCTCTTTGCATTTGTTAGCTTCGCGGATAGCTGCTGCAATAGCGTGGCTGGACTCTGGAGCCGGAATAATACCTTCAGACTGTGCAAACAGACAACCTGCTTCGAAAGATTCCAATTGCTGTATATCTACTGCTTCCATCAGATTATCCTTGAGCAACTGTGAAACGATGACACCTGCACCATGATAGCGAAGACCGCCGGCATGGATATGGGCCGGAGCAAAATTGTGTCCTAAAGTAAACATCGGTAGCAACGGAGTATATCCGGCTTCATCACCGAAGTCATACTGGAACTTACCACGTGTCAGTTTCGGGCAAGATGCAGGTTCGGCAGCAACGAAACGAGTCTTTTTTCCTTCCTGTATCGTGTGACGCATGAATGGGAAAGAGATACCTCCGAAGTTGGAACCACCTCCGAAACAACCGATTACGATATCCGGATATTCGCCTGCCATTTCCATCTGTTTTTCGGCTTCCAGTCCGATAATAGTCTGATGAAGAGTAACATGGCTAAGTACAGAACCAAGCGTATATTTACAGTTGGGAGTCATTTGTGCCAGTTCAATAGCTTCAGAAATGGCTGTTCCCAATGAACCCTGATAAGTAGGGTGTTTAGTCAGAATATCCTTACCGGCACGGGTAGACATGGATGGAGAAGGGGTTACCTGTGCTCCGAAAGTCTGCATGATGCTGCGGCGGTATGGCTTTTGTTCATAACTGATTTTTACCTGATAAACAGCAGCTTCCAAACCGAAAACCTTAGCTGCATAAGAAAGAGCGGCTCCCCATTGTCCAGCACCGGTTTCAGTGGTGATGTTGGTAACTCCTTCTTCTTTGCAATAATAAGCCTGTGCCAATGCAGAGTTCAACTTATGTGAACCGATAGGGCTGACACTTTCATTCTTAAAATAGATATGAGCCGGAGTACCGAGTGCTTTTTCCAATCCGTAAGCACGAACCAGCGGAGTACTGCGATAGTACTTATACATTTCGCGTACTTCTTCCGGTATTTCGATCCATGCATCGGTTTGATTCAGTTCCTGATGGCACAGCTCTTTAGCGAAAATCGGATACAAGTCTTCCGCTTTCAGCGGTTGTTTGGTTCCCGGATGCAACGGAGGCATAGGTTTGTTTACCATATCCGCCTGAATGTTGTACCAGTAGTGTGGAATTTCTTCTTCGGGTAAGATATACCGTTTTCTTTTTTCACTCATAATATTGTAGTTTTTTAGTTTCTTGTTGCCAAAAGTACTCAATTTTTTAATATTCAGAAAATTTTGTCAACAAAGAATCGGTTCTAATTGTTATTTTACTTAAGTTTGCACGATCCTGTTAAAAAAGATGATATGAAGATTTATCATAAGTTTTTATTGTATCAGAATAAACTGCTAAAACCCTATGTACGTATCCTGTTAGGACTGGTAGAAGCACTCACTTATCTGGTATCTCTGTTGTTGATTGTTGGAGTAGTATATGAACACGGTTTTCCCTTATCCGTAGATGAAGTGGCTAATTTGCAGACATTGTATAAAACTGTCTGGATTATCTTTCTGATTGATGTTACTTTACATATTTCACTGGAATACCGGAATACTAAAAAACAATACCGGCGATTAGCCTGGATATTAAGCGGGTTATTATATCTTACTTTAATACCCGTCATTTTTCACCGTCCGGAAGAAGAAGGAGCTATTTTGCAGATTTGGGAATTCCTGCATGGGAAGTTTTATCATCTCCTGTTATTATTAGTCCTTTCTTTCCTCAACTTGTCCAATGGTCTGGTGCGCCTGTTGGGACGGCGTACCAATCCGTCTTTGATATTAGCAGTCAGTTTTATGGCTATTATCCTGATTGGAGCAGGTCTACTGATGCTTCCGCGCTGCACGGTGAATGGTATTACCTGGGTAGACTCTTTATTTACGGCTACCAGTGCCGTATGTGTTACAGGTTTGGTTCCGGTAGATGTATCCACTACATTCACCACTTCCGGATTAGTTGTCATTATCCTGTTGATTCAGATTGGAGGATTAGGAGTGATGACATTAACCAGTTTCTTTGCCATGTTCTTCATGGGAAACACCTCCATTTATAATCAGCTTGTTGTACGTGATATGGTTAGTTCCAATTCGTTAGGTTCATTACTGTCCACCTTATTATATATATTGGGCTTTACCCTAGTCATTGAAGGGATTGGCATGGTTTCGATTTGGTTTAGTATTCACGGTACGCTGGGAATGACTTTGGAAGGCGAGTTAGGTTTTGCTGCTTTCCATGCTATATCAGCTTTTTGTAATGCGGGTTTTTCTACACTTTCCGGTAATTTAGGGAATCCGATGGTGATGACCAATCATAATGGACTGTTTATTTCTGTTTCTTTGCTGATAATCTTCGGTGGTATCGGTTTCCCCATTCTTGTCAATTTCAAGGATATTGTATTATATCACCTGCGTCGTTTCTGGAAATTGGTCCGTACACGCAAACTGGATCGTCACAAAATGCAGCATCTTTATAACCTGAATACGAAAATCGTGTTAATCATGACTTTTCTGCTTTTATTAATCGGTACATTAGCTATTGCTGCTTTTGAGTGGAATGCTTCCTTTGCCGGTATGCCTTTGGCAGACAAATGGACACAAGCTTTCTTTAATGCCACTTGTCCGCGAACAGCCGGTTTCAGTAGTGTCGATCTGGCATCGTTGAGCGTGCAGACTTTGTTGGTTTATCTATTCTTGATGTGGGTTGGCGGTGGTTCACAATCTACGGCAGGTGGTGTGAAAGTGAACGCTTTTGCAGTTGTGGTTCTGAATCTTGTAGCCGTATTGCGTGGTACTGAACGGGTAGAGGTGTTTGGCAGAGAATTATCTTACGATTCAATCCGGCGTTCCAATGCAACAGTAGTCATGTCATTGGGAGTGTCATTCATTTTTATTTTCACATTGAGCATACTCGAACCGGGTGTTTCCATCATGGCATTGACTTTCGAATGTGTCTCTGCACTTAGTACTGTGGGATCTAGTCTGAATCTGACCCCTCATTTGTGTGATGCCAGTAAGTTGTTGGTATCCTTGTTGATGTTTATCGGACGTGTGGGATTGATAACATTGATGTTGGGAATTGTCAAACAGAAAAAGAATACAAAATACCGTTATCCGAGTGATAACATTATAATAAACTAAAGATATGAAGTATATTATTATCGGTTTAGGAAATTACGGCCATGTGTTGGCAGAGGAATTGTCTGCATTAGGGCACGAGATTATTGGTGCGGATATTAGTGAAAGTCGTGTAGATTCAATCAAAGATAAGGTTGCTACGGCTTTTGTCATTGATGCCACTGACGAACAATCATTATCAGTGTTGCCATTAAATAGTGTGGATATAGTAATTGTAGCGATTGGTGAGAATTTTGGTGCATCGATACGTGTTGTTGCCCTATTGAAGCAGAAAAAGGTTCCTCGAATCTTTGCCCGGGCTATTGATGCCGTACATAAAGCGGTGCTTGAGGCTTTTGAACTTGAGCGAATCCTGACTCCGGAAGAAGATGCTGCCCGCAGCTTGGTGCAATTGCTTGATTTTGGAACGAATATGGAAGGATTCCGCATCGATCAGGATTATTATGTTGTGAAGTTCACGGTTCCGGAGAAATTTGTAGGATATTTTGTGAATGAGTTGAATTTGGATGAAGAGTTTCATTTAAAGATGATAGGGTTGAAGAGAGCCAATAAAATAACCAATTGCTTGGGCATTTCTTTAATGGAGCTTCATGTAAAGAATGAATTACCGGCGGATGAGAAAGTGGAAGAGGGAGATGAGCTGGTTTGTTACGGTAGATATCGCGATTTCCAAGCTTTCTGGAAAGCTATTTAATGTGCAAAATCTAGTGGATTTCAAGATAGAGGGATGATGATATTTGTTGGTAAATAGTATAATGTTGGCAGTTATCCCCTTTGGTTTTGTCTGATTATTGTAATTCCGGTTTGCAATTATTAATTGTTGCAGGATGAAGTTTTATACTATATCCTATAGAGGTGAAATTGAGCTGCACAATCAGGCTTTGTGATGTTTCCGGTTTTCGTTGGTCGAACACGAAGTTGCCTAGACTATAGAAAATAGGCTTACCTTTAAAATATTCTTCTTTCTGAATGACATGCGGATGGTGTCCGATGATGGCATCCGCACCTGCACGGATAAGCCGGCGTGCTCCTTTTCTTCTGTCTCGCGTTTCAGATATCCCTTAAAATCCAGACCAAAACCTCTCCATGCATATTCCGCTATCAGAAATTTTCCACTTCGTTCCCGTTCCACGGTGCGTATCAATACAGGAGTATGTTCACGAATCACTCTAAAATCTTCCAAAGGTTGTGCTACCCTCGAACCTAACCAAAGTGGGCGGATATACGCTTCATCTGCAATCCGGTAAATAAATAACCGCTTGTCGGGTTTGGGATCGAATCGGGTAGGCTTGATAACCCCCACAATAATTTCCGGCATCCCGTCTCCTGTAACATCTCCATAATCAAATTGATAGACAGGATAAGGCAATTTCCAAACAGAGTGGGAGGGTTGGTCTGTATTCAAATGAATGACATAGAGCGAATCAGATTCTTTGTTCAGAGATACTTCCATGTGTCTTTGATTTACTTGCCATTCAAACCAGTTTTCTTTCCGGCATGAACAGAACATCAGTAAAAGACCTGTAAAAATAAGGAAGTGAATCCTGTGCGACATATCTGTAACGTTTTCTTTGGCAAAGATAGATATTAACCTGTATTTACCTGCTTCTTTTCTCGTAAAAGTGAAAAATCCAGTATATTATATATGAAAACCACCGGACTTCTCTTTAGTTAAGAAATCCGGTGGCTTATCAGATATTATAAAGCGTATACCTTATTTCGTTTGAATACGAATATTTCCGGCTTTCACTCCATTTGCTTTGGCTGTAAATACAATTTCTCCGGCAGTTTCACCAGCTTGTATGATAGCTGTCAACATTCCGTTGAAAGCATGCATCTTCGGAAGATGAAATTGTTCCAGATTTGTCGGGTCGCCATTGGCAGCGGCACGATATTTACCGGTTCCCTTTGCAGAGAAGTTAATCTGACGATTATCAGTAGGGCAGAGGTTACCATCTTTGTCTACAACTTTCACAGTCACATACGCTAAGTCTTTTCCGTCTGCAGTCAATTCGTTACGGTTGCTGACCAGTTCGATATGATGAGGTTTTCCGGCAGTACGAACCACTTTTTCCGCTACAGCTTTTCCTTCTTTGTTATAGGCTACTACTTTTACTTCTCCCGGTTCATATACAGCATCCATCCACATCAGACGATAGCGGTTCTTCAACGAACTATTATTCTTGCTTTGTTTACCATAACTTTTACCGTTGATAAACAGTTCGGCTGTAGGATAGTTGGTATATACAAATACAGGAGTCACTTCGCCTTCACGTCCCGGCCATGTCCAGTGAGGCAGAATATGCAAGGTTTCCGCATCCTTGTTCCATACACTGCGATACAGATAATAGCGGTCTTTAGGCAGACTGGCAAGGTCGATAATACCAAACATGGAACTGTGATTGGGCCATGCATCCGTGTCATAAGGTGATGGCTCGCCCAGATAGTCAAATCCTGTCCATACAAATTGTCCGATTGTCCAATGGTTATCGTCGGCCAGTGCAAAGTCCTCGTCCGGAATATTTGACCAGGAACAGGCTTCCACATCATAAGAGGAACACTGATGGTCTTCATACTTAGTACTTTTCTTATCCTCTACCGGGAATTTGTATACCCCGCGTGAACTGACAGTAGAAGCAGTTTCACTACCCAGAATCAGATTCTGCGGAAGTTGGTCATAAGATTCCTTATAGCGTTGGGTACGGTAATTAAGTCCCGGAATGTCAATCATTGCTGCAAATCCGTTCGCAAGTACACAAGTAACCTGATCCATTCCACAAGTGACAGGACGTGTCGGATCTTCTCGGTGGCAAATGTCTTGCAGGAATTTAGCCACTTTATAGCCGACAGGGCTACATTGGGTCGGCACTTCATTACCGATACTCCACATAATCACACACGGATTATTCCGATAATTATGGAGCATATTTACCATATCACGTTCCGCCCATTCATTGAAATAACGGTGATAACCGTTTTCACACTTGGCGATGTCCCATTCATCGAACGGTTCAATCATCATCATAAATCCCATTTCGTCACACAACGCTACGAGTTCGGGAGTCGGCATATTATGAGAAGTACGGATAGCGTCACATCCCATATCTTTCAGCAATGTAAGTTGATGGCGAAGCGCTGCTACATTAATAGCGGCACCCAGCGGACCTAAATCATGATGATTGCATACCCCTTGGAATTTGCGATGTTTTCCGTTCAAATAGAAACCCTTATCAGCGATATATTCAATGTTGCGGATACCGAAACGGGTCGTGTAAGTATCCACCAGTTTATCATCTGCGTAAATTTTGGAAACAGCCTTGTAGAGCGACGGACTTTCCGGTGACCAGAGCTCGGGTGCATTTACAATAAAGTTTTGTTCGAATGGTTGTCCGTGATTAATGCGACTCGTATTTTCTTTGCTGGTAACCACTTTTCCGTCCGGAGAAAGAATCTCTGTCTCTATACGGATTTGTGTTTTCTCACCGGCATTATTAATCTTCGTTTGAAGACGTACGGCTGCAAAGTCCTTGCTGACATGAGGAGTTGTGATTTGTGTTCCCCATACAGGCACGTGCACTTTATCAGTCACGATCAGATGCACATTACGATACAAACCTGCTCCCGGATACCAGCGCGAGGACTGCGGACGATTTTCCAAACGTACGGCCAGCGTATTATTCTTTCCGTCTTTGTTTAATAAAGACGTCACGTTACAGTGGAAAGAGTTGTAGCCGAAAGGCCAGAAACAAGCTTCTTTTCCATTTACATAGACACGTGCTTCGCTCATGGCGCCATCAAAGAGCAGCGTCACCTCCTTATCGGCAGGAGCATCAAAACTGGTTCGATACCATCCGGTGCCTACATAAGGGAGCCCACCGGTACGTCCTGTTTTCAAGGAAGCCTTTTTCTCGAAGTTCTGTGTTACAGCTACATTCTGCAGGTCATTATTCATATCGAATGGACCGAAAATCGCCCAATCATGCGGAATAACAACCGACTCCCATTTAGTGTCATTAAACTCCGGCTGGCTAGCCTCTTTAAAATCTCCTTTACTGAATTTCCAGTTTTTCTCGAGCAGCGTCTCACTGCGTTGCGCTTGCAATGTGCAAGCGACGCCCATCAAAAGTACAGCTAATAACTGTTTTTGGTGTTTCATGTTCATTTTTGCTTTTCAGGTATAAAATATTTTGGATTCGGGGTAAAGTTATAAAAAATGATTCAATAATCTTATCTCTTGAAAGCATTAAATGCGCTGGTGGGTTTACCGGTATCGTCAAACAAGCCTTTGTGATAGCCTTTCCAACCACCGTAACTTTGAGGTTCCCAAGTGAAAACACCGAGGCATTGATCTATTTCTTTAGCTTTAGTCATGAAATCGGTAAAAAACTCTTCTGCTTCTTCATAATTCCAGTAAATACCAAGCTCACACATCATGACAGGTGTATTATATCGTTCAATCAGACTTTTCATATTAGCAATACAATCATTGTTTAATTGTCGCCAGTCTTGGGTATCCGGTTCCGGATAAAGAGACATACCGATTACATCCCATTTTCCCCCATCGGCTTTTAGACCGTCAAACAGCCAGATATATCGATTGGGATTATTGCCCTGATCGATATGTACGATAACTTTAGCTTCCGGGTAGATTGTTTTAACGGCATCGTATCCCGCTGTTACCAGTTGAGCGAAGTTGGCGGTTTTTCCGCTGCTAGCAGCTCCGTCAGGTTTTAACATGCCTGTACGTGTCTCATTACCCACCTGCACCCATTCTACATCGATACCTCTTGCTTTGATTGCACTTAATACTTCAGTGGTATGGTCGGCTACTGCTTGTTTTAATTCATCAAAGGATAGGTCGGCCCAAGCCGCCGGTTTCTCTTGTCGTCCCGGATCCGCCCAAATATCACTATAATGGAAATCAATCATAATACGGTAGCCTAAGTTGTGAGCGCGCCACGCCTTGGTCACTACATCGTCTTTATCACACCATCCTTCCGGATTAAAGAAACCTTCCTCTTCCGACCATCCCTGATCGGGATTTACCCATACACGTAGACGGATGGCATTCATGCCCAAATCCCGGAGTAGTGACATACATTCATGTCCGTTTCCTTCAGCATCATAGAATTTGTAACCTTCCTTTTCCATTTCTGTCAACCAACTGACATCGGCTCCTTTGGCAAAACCAGACATGTCATAGGCTTGATCTTGATTTTCCGGAAATACCGGTTTATCATCATTGTTGTCACAGGCTGTGAAGAAGGCTCCGCACAGTAGTGCGGAAGCCATCAATATATTTTTGAATCGTTTCATAATTATATACTGTTATCTAAAGGTTATTTATTAGAAGCGGAATAAGTACCGTCTATCAGATTGACTGTGATAGTATAAGTTCCGGCAGTCAATGGAATACCGTCGTTGCTGTTATAATATAGTTTTCCATTGCTTCCTCCATACGCTCCGGTCCAGTCATCTTTTATATAAAATTTGATGCCCCAGTTAGAATCTTGTGATAACGTAATCGTTCCCGAATATTCTCCGGTAGTTCCTGTTGTGGCGATAGGATATAAATTGTTATCCCCCTCTATTCCATAATAACAATAGATGTTATTTCCAACTGCATAAGTTTTATAGGTCAACTCTTTTAATGAAACGTCAAACAGATAAAGACCGGCAGCAGGTGCAGGAATATTCTTTGCTTGTCCATTTACAAGAGTTCCAGCTTCTGCCGTACTTTCCGAGTCATCATTGGCAATGGTGTACATTTTGTCGGTGTCCCATGCATCTCCTGATGAGAACAGGGTCATCGCATAATTTCCGTATTGTGAGTTGACATCCACTATACCTGCATATTTTTGTTCTTCCTTATAGTACACTTCAATTTTATGATCGTATGTCCAGTCGCTACCTTGGCCGATTCCCGGCAAATACAAATATTGTCCCTCTTCCGGTTCCGGCTCCGGTTCTATAGAACCTTCTTCTACTGATACAGTCCATTGTTGAGGGTTGCTTAGATCGATAGAAAGCGTACACTCTCCTGCCTGTGGCACATTAACTGTTATGTCTCCAGCTGTTTCTCCGAGATTTAACGCTGTGCTGCTGCCGCTGAATGCCATAGGAGTATCTTTAGCTTTCGTGTCATCAATGTCGTATCCACCATTATCATTCGGATTGGCACATGTATGGTCATATAATTTACCCGTTCCACTGATTTGGATAGTCATACTTCCGGCTGCATTAGCATTGAATGTAGCTGTCCATTTTCTGCTTGTTTGGTTAAATTCCATTGTTGCATCGATATCTCCACTGACGTTCAATGTTGGTATTTGTATTCCGTTCCATTGCTTATTATTCGTGTCAAATGTGATATAATAACAACCTCCAACTCCTGGGAACCAGCATTTCCAATCCCCTGCTGTAGTTAGTAAGAACGGCATTCCGGTTTCGTTGTCATTTCTCCAGATCGTTCCGTTGGCTTCTTTAATCAGGAAGTTGTACCAGGCATTTACTCCTACAAATCCTTTGTATACACCATCTGTATTTACTGAAAATAAACTCATACCGGTGTCTGTGCCGTTTTGATCCAGCATGCTGGCGAAACGCATATCCAGTTCATAAGGAGTGATGTTGATTACTTCCACATTGCTATATGCCGGTTCGATGTTGTTCCCCGTTGTTCCTTTCAGTCTGAAATAGAATTTAGTGGCTACATTGGCTTCAACCCCCAGATTATTGGTGACAATATTTAATTCGGCTCCATTGTAAGTCTTGGAAAGAGAGGTTTCGGTAGACTCAACGAGCGTTCCGGAGAAATCTTCGTTTAATGCAACCTGTATACTTGTTTTCAATAAGTTGGTTGGTTTGAAATCCGGATTGTTGATAGCCAATGTCCGGTCGGTCCATGCCAGTGACAGAACATTCTTTTGTGCGATATCTTCCGTCAATACAATGTTGTTTGTAGAAGCTATCAATTCATTTTCTGTCAGGCTCGATAAATAATATTTATCTGCGTCATCTTCACAGGCACTCCATATAAA
>ULTD01050051.1_pt1 | contig 14975 bp, 10 predicted proteins | sample 1957321 | NCBI WGS metagenome assembly ULTD01 (sample SAMEA4835726, study PRJEB28245) | human gut metagenome | biome: gut microbiome; material: fecal sample | place: Denmark | collected 2008
CCGTGACAGCGCACCCTGCCGAAGGACCGTCAACATTCCCTCCGCCGATCACATTCACATGGAGATCGTAATCGCCCAGATTTTTATCGGTAAGCCTGCGTACCACCGATGCCGCCGTTGCCACGGAATCTTTTGCCATAGATCCTGCTGTATTATTAAAATGGAGCGTCCCCTTCCCCGCTTCTTTTGCAGGATATGCCGCCGCTTCGATCTCAATAGTGCTTCCTGAAAATCCCGAAACGCCCAGTCCGAAAACATGCCCCACTTCCGGCACGTCCGATGCCATTTTATGATGCGATACAGTAAGGCGGCTTCCCCTTGCCGTGCGGCGCATGATTTCTCGGGAAATAAAATTTTTCCCCGCCCCGCCCGCTTCATATACTGCCAGACTGTACGCATCGGCAAGAAGATTTACCGCTTTTCTGCCCTCCATGGTGTATTCACTGATCATTTCCGCCACACCGTCTTCCAAAGACACTTTCAATTTCTCCGCCGCATTTTTTACGATGGTTTCTACATCTTCCGGCCGAAGCGGTTCAAAGAATACTTCCGCGCACCGCGAACGGATAGCGGGATTGATTTCCTGCGGCTCCCGTGTAGTCGCACCAATGAGAATGAAATCAGCAGGTGCGCCGTCGCGGAATAATTTTTTGATATACGCCGGCACATAGGGATTTTCTTCATCATAGTATGCCGATTCGAAAGGCACCCTTTTATCTTCCAGCACCTTAAGAAGCTTATTCAGAAGGATAGGATCCAATTCCCCTATTTCATCAATAAACAGAATGCCCCCATGGGCATCCGTCACAAGCCCCGGCTTCGGTTCGGGAATACCGTCATCTGCCAATTCCCTCTGCGCGCCTTGGTAAATAGGATCATGGACGGAACCGATAAGAGGATTCGTAATATCACGGCTGTCCCAGCGGAGCGTCGTACCGTCGCATTCCACAAAAGGCGCATTCTCTCCGAATGCTGACCAGGCCGTTTTCTTTGCTTCCTCAAGGACAAGACGGGCGGCCGTCGTCTTCCCCACACCGGGCGGTCCGTAAAGAATTAAATGCTGGGGATAGGGAGAAGCGATTTTGGATGCCAATGCTTTCACTGCGTCATTTTGCCCGACAATTTCCGACAGGGTGCCCGGCTTTACCACATTCATGACCGTTTTCGTCAAACTGATTTTATCCAAAGCTTCCAGCTTTTCCATTTTATGCCGGCTCTGTGCTGTTTCCACATCGTCTTCGTCTTCTTCCAAAAGTTCGCGCTTCACTTCATCCACATATTCTTTATGCTTTTCTTCCAGGCGTTCAGAAATCTTCCTCTCCAGACGCTCCTCCACCGCCCGGCGTGCCAGGAGTTCCGCCAAACGATCTTCCAGCCGGTCAAGAATAGCAGGAATTTCTCCCTCCTGCGGTTCTTCGGTATACTCCCTGCTCTCAAAAACCAGCCGCTCAATCCCCAAAAGGCGTTTCTTCAGATTTTCATGATGAATATATTTCAATGCGCCATAGCGGCTTGCGCGGACAATCAGTTCTTCCGGACCAACATCGCCGGCATAGATTTCATAAATCACATCCAGACGCCTTTTCAGTTCCGGTTTATCCGCTGCGCCGCCGCTGATAATGCGTTTCTTCAAACGATCCATTAAATCCTTTATATCTTCCATCTAAGATCCTTATTTACAACCATTCCATTGAAAAGATAATGACATATTTATATTTTACAACATAGAACGGCAAATGATAAGGACAACGGAAAATGTCTTGCTGTCTCCCACCATTCAGAATAAGTGCAAAAATACTTTGCAGAAATAACAGGAAACGGCCATATGACAAAGAACAGGCAATTCTGCTTTTATCAGCAAACAAAAACTGTCAGCTTACGGACGACAGAATCCTGCTGACAGAAAAAACTTTTATTCTAATCTTTCACGTCATCACTATAGCAGATCCTTTAATCACGCCCTGGATGACGATTTCCCGTCCGCCGTCATTCTGAACGGAGGCAAGAATACCTTGTGGGAAAACCAGGAAACAGAACGATGAAACGAAGTGAAGAATCTATTACTCGAATGACATCTTACCGCTTTCCTCACCATGATAATAGATTCTTCGCTGCCGCTCTGGATGACGTCTTACTGCTTTCCGCAACACATTAGCAGATCATTCGCTACCGCTTCGGATGACGTCTTACCGCCCCTCTCACCACGACAGCAGATCCTTTAATCACGCCCTGGATGACGATTTCCCGTCCGCCGTCATTCTGAACGGATGCAAGAATGCCTTGTGGGAAAACCTGGAAACGGAACGATGAAACGGAGCGAAGAATCTATTACTCGGATGACGTTTAGCGGCCAACAGCTCATCTTCCAGTCCCCGCTTCCCGGATTCTGTCTCACCTCCGATTGCTTACAGCAAGCGGCTGCCAACTGATAGGTAATGGCTTCTATCCTCCTGCCTATCTTTTCCTTATCGACCGGACACGCTTCAACACCCCCGCAACGAACCAGGCCGTAGCCGCCGTGAACGCCATGCCCGGCAGAGCCGCCGCCACCATGGCATAAAATCCTTTTCCCAGAAGAAGTGTCATTGCTCCCCTTGCCGCGGTTGTCCCTATCGGTCCGGAAATGATATAAAACAATCGGGACGAACCGAGCAGGAGCCATACCGCGCCTACAGCCAGCCGGAATGACATGGAGATCGTCACATTCAAAATCGTGTGCGTTCCCAGCGCCAGACTCAATAGAGACGCCAACACCCCTGCAATGATGTATTTCTTAAAACCGAAGACGCCGCAAATGGCAACGGCGATAGGCGCCGATAATTGAAACTCCGTCCCCGGTACTAATCCGGGGATCTTAAAAGAACCGCTCACCCCGATAAGCGCCGCCAAAAGCGCTGTTTCGCAAACATCGACAATGACTTCCCTGCTGCCTGCCGCTTCCGGCTTGTACGCTCCTGTTTCCAATTCTCCGTTCATTTTGACCTCCAATGTCTGATTAAAATAGCTGCTGCTTTTTCCATTTCTTCTTTTGTATGCACCGCCGTTACCGTCAATCGGATGCGGCTTGTTCCCACGGGTACGGATGGCGGGCGGATGGCGGACAGCAGGATTCCTTCTTCCCTGCATGCTTCCACCGTTGCGAGCGCCTCTTTTTCATCTCCCACCACCACCGGAATGATGGGCGTATCCCCTACAGCAATGTCGACTCCCGTTTTGGTCAGGAGATTTCGCATATAAGCCGTGTTCTCACGAAGACGGCCCAGATATTTCTCCGGGTCCGCTTTTAACAAGCGAAGAGCCGCTAAGGCCGCCGCTCCCGTGACCGCGGAAATGGCTGTGGAGAAAATAAAAGGCCGCGATGTATTCCGCAGATAGTCGCAAATTTCCCGGCTTGCCGCGATGTATCCCCCTTCCGCACCGAAAGCTTTCGACAAGGTCCCCACCTGCACGTCGATCCCTGCCATACGGAAATACTCCGCCGTTCCTCGGCCGGTTCTGCCAATGACACCCGATGCATGGGCGTCATCCACGATGAGACAGGCCCCGTAGTCCTTCTTCAGTACCGCCAGAGCGGGCAGCGGACAAATATCCCCATCCATGCTGAATACGCCGTCCGTCACAATGAAGCGCTGCCCTTCGCAGGGAACGGTCTGCAGCAGTCTTTCCAGATCCGCCATATCGCTGTGCCTGTAAACTGCCGTTTCGGCTTTTGATATACGGCATCCGTCGACAATACTCGCATGATTCAGTTCATCACTGAAAATGACATCTCCCTTTCCGGCAAGCGCATACAGCACTCCCAGATTCGCCATGTATCCTGTATTGAAGATGACTGCGTCTTCGGTATGTTTGAAATCGGCTATTTCCTTTTCCAAATTGGATAACTCAAAAGCTGCCCCCGAGGTAAGACGCGCCCCGCCGCTTCCCGTACCGAAACGAACCGCTTTCGCCGCCGCCTCCTGTACTTCCTTCGCATGGGTCATGCCCAGGTAATCATTGGAATTGAAAACGATATACCGCTTTCCTTCACGATCTACACCGAGAGACGCCGTTTCCATGCGCAGATCCTGCACCTGCCTGAGCCGCCCTTCCTGCCGCAGCGCGGAAAGAGCGGAGAAAATATTTTCCGGCTTCATTTGACCCTCACCAGCACTGTCTGATGCTGCATATACTCCACATACCTGTCCATATCCGTACCGTGCTTTACAAAAAATACGCGGCCGCCGATAGGATCCCCTTTTTCTTTCATCACCGTAATCCGTCCGTAGCCAAACTTCGGCGAACCCACATAGCCTGTCACATAAAAAGGATCATCCGACCAGCAAAGCTCCGCCACCGTCCCCGGCGCCGCCGCCACTTTCGATGCCAGAATGAGCGCTTCCCTCGGATGTTCTCCGCCCAGGCCCTTCGCCCCCATCTGTGCTTCGTACGCGCACGTATCTTCGCAATCCATACAGCTGCACCGCACGCCGCGCATACCAAGTCCGTCCAGGCGCTCTCCTGTTTCCGCATCAACGACTGCCGCGCCGCGCATACTGTCTGTCAGCGATTCCAAAATAGCAAATCCTTTCCCCATAGCGGTTTCACTGACTCCGGAACGGAGCAGTTCTTTTTTCGCCGCCGCCCGTCCTTCCTCCTTTGTTGCCGTGTCAATCTGGTACAAAGGCAAAAGCGGGCAGCAGGTGATTCCCTCATGCCTGACCGCTTCCACCTTGAACTGGATAAAATCCGCCGCGCCGCGGTCATGTTCCCAAGCACGGTGCAGCATGGAAATCATCTCCTGTTCCACGCTGTTCTTTGTTACAATTCTCTCCGCTCCGGAAATATGCTGTCCGCCCACGCCGTGGGTACCGCCAAGACTGGAACGCATTTTCACGCTGTACAATACCTTTTCTTCTCCCATAATACTCCCCCTTTATTTTCCGCCCGTTTTCGGACAGCCAACATCTTTTCTAAGTGTAGTAGCCGTCTTTACTTTTGTCAATTATTATTTTTAATAAAGTTTACAATAAAAGCAAGGTTTTTTTCTAAAATAAAAACCTCCTCCCCGGTTAAGGGAAGAAGATTATTTTTTAACTGCCGCTTTTATTTTCTGCTGCTAAAGAATCCCCTGCAGGAACAGGAAATTTTTATTCCGCAACTACGGAAATATGTACTTCGCTGGTGACCTGCTGGTGTACCCAGACTTCCACATCATATTCTCCTGTGGTCCTGATCGGATTTTTCAGCCTGATATTTTTCTTATCCAGTTCAAACCCATACTGCTCTTTAACGGCATCACAAATATCTTTTGCCGTGACACTGCCGAAAACCCGTCCGTCCTCACCGGACTGCACTTTGATGACCGCTTTTACTTTCTTCAGCTGGGATGCCATGATGACCGCTTCGTCCGCAGCCACTTTGGATTTAAATTCTTTAGATTCACGGCGCTGTTCCGCCGTATTCAGATTGGCTTTCGTTCCTTCCGCGCCAAGTCCGCGGCGAATGAGGACATTACGGCCATAGCTGTCCGCTACTTCGACAACATCGCCTCTTTTCCCCAATTTCTTTACATCCTGAAGCAATACTACTTTCATTCTTTTTCCTCCTCCGTTTGTTTACGAACATTGGCAACAACCGCCTTTGTTATATCTTCTATATTGCCGTCAGTGCCGAACTGCGCTCCCGCCACCGTCTGATGGCCGCCGCCGCCAAGCTGTTCCATGACAATCTGCACATTAACAGACCCGTCGGAGCGCGCGGAAAGGCAGAGTCCGTTCTCCGTATAGTAGAAAAGGAAGCTACACCGTATCTTCTGCACGGTGACAAGGAAATCCGCCACCTGTCCTGCGATAATCTGGGAATCCGCCGTGCCCTCCGGACATACGGCAAAGGCCATGTATTCATCCACCTGTTTCATATCGGCCAAAATCATGGATTTAATCTTGATGGACGCCAGGTCCATCGAAAAGAGCCTTTTAACCAAAGCGGTGTCTGCGCCGCACCGCCTGAGATAACTTGCCGCGTCGAACGTACGGACACTTGTCTGGACGGTAAAGCTCTTCGTGTCCACCACCATCCCCGCATAAAGGCAGGATGCTTCCAGTGCATTCATTTCTTCTTCGCTGCCATAGTACTGGATCAGTTCCGTCACCAGTTCCGAAGCGGAAGATGCCGACGGTTCCATGTACGTCAGAAGCGGACTGTCGATAATGCTTGCCGCACGGCGGTGATGATCGATAACGACTTTCTTCTGCACTTTCCTCAGCAGTTCCGGCGCCGCCACCAGTTCGGGGATATGCGTGTCCACGACAATAGCCACCGTCTTATCCGTCACGAGGCTTTTCGCCTTGCCCTCATCAATAAGAAGCCCTTCCGCCGAGCCGCTGGATTGTATAGCCTGGATCATTTTCCTGGACGTATCATCCTGTTTGGAAATGACGATGTGCGCTTCCACCTTGGACACTCTCGCCAGGTGGGAAACACCTACCGCGGCCCCAAGCGCGTCAAAATCTTCATGGGCGTGCCCCATAATGAGAACCATATCCGCTTCGTTAATGATCTCACGGAGCGCCTGCGCCACCACACGGACACGGACACGGGTACTGCTCACTGAAGCAGGCGCTTTGCCGCCAAAGGCTTTTACATCTTCCCCAAGACGGACGATGGCCTGATCCCCGCCGCGGCCAAGAGCCAGATCAAGCGCCACCTGGGCTTCTTCATACTGGCGGTTAAAAGATTCGTCACTTTTTACGATGCCGATGGACAAGGTCACGGGAATACGGTTCACCGTATGGATTTCCCGCACCCGGTCAAGTATTTCAAAATTAGAATCCATCATATCCTGCAGGGCCTTTGACGAAATACAGGCCACAAAATCAGACGCATTGTACTGCTTGATAAATCCGTCATGGCTGTTGAACGTAGCAAGCACTTTCTCCGTCACATCAGAGAGCAGGGCGGACCGCTCCACATCACTCATCTCCGCCGTCACTTCCTGTATATTGTCTATGCGGATCAGACAAAAGACAGGGCGTGCCTCTTCCGACTCTTTCAAAGATTTCTCCACATCGCTCCTGTCCATGAAGTAAAGCACCATGAAAGATGCTCCGTCCGGCTCATCAGAAGGAACCCATTTATGGAATACACGGAAAAACGTCCCTCCCGCATGGCAGTCAAACCACCCCGCCTTACCCCAGAGCTTGGCTACTTTCTGTCCCTGGATAATATCACGGAGAGGCGTCCCCTCTTCCGTACCGGCAATCCATGAACGGAATACGCCGTTTGCCCAGACGAGCTTTTTCTTCTCGTCCACAACGGCAATTCCCAGCGGAAGATTCCGCACCGCATAGACCGTACCAACTGAAACACCTGATGATAAATCATCAAGATACCGCATGAGAAGCCGCTCCTGCATAAGGTCGGAGCGTTTCACCCAGACGACAGCCGCTGCGGTCACGATAAACATTAAAAGCCCGAGGAGCCAGTTCTGTGTGGCAAGCACCAGGACTGCCGCCAAAAGGAGGCTTATCATGACTTTTGAAGTTTTCTTATATACCCAAATATTGCTGAGCATAGTGCTCCTTTCATTTTTTCATTCAACGCAACCCGGTTCCGGAAACCGATGCTTTATATGTAATCGTACCCTATGGCAGTTCTTATTGCAAACAGGCTGCTATTCGTAATTTCTCTTCTTCCTGTATTGAAGCACCATATCGGACAATCCCAGGAGAACAACGATCATCTGCACCATTCCGATGATAACGGAAAGAACTGCGATGATCCAGCGCAGCGGCTTCACGAAAGGATATTTTCTGGGCATCCACCAAAGCGCCGCCAGCCCCTGAAGCCAGAAAACGAGAACACAGGCAAGTCCCAAATTGTACTGGATCATTTCAAGCGTTGCATTTCCATTCGTGATGTACTGCATGGCAAATGCCAGAACATAAAGTCCCAGAAAGAAACGGGGCAGTTCCCATCGTTCCAGGGGAGGCATTCCGGGGATATCCTTCATGCCGAGACGGGTAAAAATCTTTTTCCCAAGCATCATGGACGCCCAAGTGTAAAAAAACGCGGCACCCACCGTGGCGGCGGGAATGGATTTCCGTATAGCATCCATCATCTGCTTTACATTCTCCTGCGCCTGCGTGAGCAGTTCACCGGAATAAAACTGCGCCATCTGCGCCATCATCTGCTGCTCCATGCTGTCCATCGCTTCACCGCCAAAAATCATAGGCGGCACATTCAAAATATACATCGCGGCAAATGCCTGCCCGATCAAAGCGGCAAGGACCACGACCGCTCCCGCGGCAAGCGTCGCCGCCGCAGAAACCTTATTTCTGTAACAAATCCCCAGTATCACGCCAAGCACGCCAAAGATAGCGCAAAGGAAAGCGGCGGAAATGAATCCGAAAAAGACGGAATCCAAAATCATGATGCCTGCCGTGACAATAATCGACCACGAAGTCCCCTCCTTCATTCCCAGGTACGCGATAGGAAGAGGGATCAGCAAAAACACCACCAGGGAAATCAGGGGCATGTAAAATCCGATGACGGAAAGCACCACCGCCAGGGCGGTACACATTCCCGCCAAAACGACGGCGTTTGTTTCTCCTGCTCTGTATTCGTCCATAACTACTCCTGTCCTGTCAAATATGTTCAGTATTATTCTATATTTTACCATACAGAAACAATAAACGCGGCCAATAAAAAACTGCGATTCTATAAAAGAAATCACAGTTCATTATGTCCGCGCGAGGCTTATCTGACTTCCTGGATGATAGGAAGAATCATCGGCCTGCGCTTCGTCTTTTCAAAGAAATACCTGCCCAGGGCATCGCGGATCTGCGTCTTGATAGCATTCCATTCCGTCACATTCCCCGTGTTGCACCGTTCCAGCACATTTTCGATACGGCTCCTTGCGCCGGACATAAGCTCCTCGCTGTCACGGACATAAACGAATCCCCGTGATACGATATCGGGACCTGCCGCGACCTGGCTGCTCCCCTTTTCAAGAGCGATAACCACGATGAACACACCATCCTGCGCCAGCTGCTGGCGGTCGCGGATAACGATATTTCCCACATCGCCTACCCCGAGGCCGTCTACAAAGACAGCGCCGGACTGCACCTTGCCATTGATCTTGCCGCTGCGGTTCGTAAATTCGAAAACGGTCCCGTTGTCACCGATAAGAATATTCTGCTTCGGCACGCCCAAACTTTCCGCCAATTCCGCATGAGAGCGGAGCATTCTGTATTCTCCGTGAACCGGCACAAAAAACTTCGGACGGACAAGAGAGAGCATCGTTTTCAAATCCTCCTGGGAACCGTGGCCTGACACATGGACGCGGCTCGTCCGGGACGTAATTACCTTCGCCCCCAGCCGCATAAGATTATCAATCGTCCTGCCGACGCTCGTTTCATTTCCCGGAATCGGCGATGCGGAAATAATGACCGTATCTCCGGCATGGATCTGCACCTGCCGGTGGCTTCCGTCCGCCATACGGGACAGACCCGCCATAGGTTCGCCCTGGCTCCCCGTCGTGAGGATGCAGATTCTGTCATCGCGATAATGATTGAGCTCCTCCGGTTCAATAAATGTGCCTTCCGGAGCCTTAAGGTAACCCATTTCAAGCGCGATACCCACTACATTGACCATGGAGCGGCCGAAGACACAAACTTTTCTTTTATTTTCAACAGCCGCATCAATCGCCATCTGTACGCGGGATACATTGGACGCGAATGTGGCAAGAATGATACGTCCCCTGACTTCGTGAAAAGCATCTCTAAGCGACTTGGAAACCACTGCTTCCGACAAAGTATATCCCGGATTCTGGGCATTCGTGGAATCGGCGCAGAGGACAAGCACACCGTTGCGGCCAAGCTCAGCCAGCTTGTGCATATCCGTCTGTTCCCCGTCCACAGGGGAATGATCAAATTTAAAATCACCTGTATGCACCACAGTTCCTACCGGCGTACGGACATAAACACCGCAGGAATCCGGAATGGAATGACATACATGGAAGAAACCGAACCTGAAAGAACCGCGTCTGAATTCATCGCCTGTCTTTACTACATTCAAATTGTACTTTCCGATTTTCTGTTCCTTCAGCTTGCCTTCAATCAGGCCGCAGGTCAGCCGCGTCGCATAGACCGGAGCGGAAACATCACGCAGTAAATAAGCCAGCGAACCGATATGGTCTTCGTGTCCGTGAGTAATGAGAATGGCCTTGATCTTGTCCCTGTTTTCAATCAGGTAACTGAAGTCGGGGATAACGATATCCACCCCCGGCATTGTTTCATCAGGAAAAGCCATTCCTGCATCTATTACGATAATTTCGTCGCCGTAACGGAATACAGTCATGTTCTTCCCGACTTCCCCCAGGCCTCCCAAGGGAATGATCTGTAATCTGGATTTTGCCAAGATTAACCTCCTATTCAATTGTAGCCGTACATTTCATTTATTACATAAAATATAAAAATTGCCGTACCATAGTCGCTTCTGTTATTATACCATGGGACGGAAAGGATTTGTTCCCTTATTAAAGAAATAATATATTTTTTCATTTTTATGTGTACCCATAGTATAATGAATGAAATATGAAATCCCGCACAGGAGGCGCCATGGCAAAAGTAATTAATTTCAATCCCGGCAAAAACGTAAAAGCCGGCATCTTCGAAAAATACATGAAAGACAATGATCTGAATTTCTTCCAGCGCAGAGATACCCATGACGAAAAGGATTCCGTGGCTTTCATCACCGCCATTCCGGCGGGCAGCCACCGCCTTGTAGCTGCCGTCATCACGGACAACAGCATGTATACCCTGCTCCGCATCCATCTGGGCGTCGCGCCTGCAGGCCCCGCCCGTAAAACTTTCATCCGTTTCCTGGAGCAGCTGAACGCCGCCCATTCCATTTTCAAGTACAGCATTGCCGAAGATGACAACACATTCCTGGATATCTGCGTCACCACAAGGCCGGAAAGTTTCGATCCGGAAGTAATCCGCACCTCTCTCAACCTCATCATCTTCCATTTGAAAGACAATTATGAAGACATCGCACGGCGCCTCTCCAAACCCGGCGACGCTTCCGACGGCTTCGAACTGTAACATCAAAAACAGTATGATCTGTCCTGTCGTAAAAGATATTCTATTTCTCCTTAAAACAGCATTATAAACTTGAGCTGAATAATGAGGAACATCAGACGTCATAGCGAAGGATCTGCTGCCATAATGAGGGGAACGTTAAACGTCATCCTGAACGAACGTGAAGGATCTGTACCCGTGGTGAGGAAAGTGGTAAGAAGATAAAAGCCGTTAGCTGTGAGCTGTCAGCTGCAAGCTAACTATTCTTTTACGATTTAAGCCATTACGACAAGCGAGTATCCTCAATCGCACTACGTGCGCCAGCAGCTTCTTCTGACAGCCGACTCCATGATCCTTGTATAAGACGTTAAGGTTTCATAATTAGAGAAACGTTAATCCTCATCTGTAGCAAATGTGAAGAATCTATACCCATGGTGAGGAATACAGTAAGGTGTCATCTGCAGCATCAGTGAAGGATCTGCCATCATGAAGAGAAAAAATACAGAAGATCCACCTTTCAAACTTCACCGCAAAAATCATCAGCATGATCCGGACAATCTCGATTTCATTGAAAAAGCTTTATTCCCATAAGTGGCAGAATAAAGCTTTTTTGTTTCTTTGTCATAAATTAAGGTTTATGAACATGTTGCTCACCATCCGGCAAAAACACACTATCCAAACTCGCAGCAAAAAACTCCGGCAATACACGCTGCTGAAAACGTAATTGCCGGAGTTTCACTTTATTCTGATTTTATTAAGTTGAAACCTGCGGCGTTTCCTTTTTCCAATGGCGCGGGAGGTATACGATATTCATCCGGCCCGTAGCTTCTTCTATATCTACACGGCTGTCCACGCCATACAGCTTTTTGATAAATTCTGCCGTCAGAAGTTCCCTGGGAGTACCGATACCTGCTACTTTCCCCCCGCTGATGGCAATGAGGCGGTCACAGTACATGGCAGCGATGTTCAGGTCATGAACGGCAGCTATGACTGTCACATCCAGACTTTTCACGATATCCATGATTTCAAGCTGGTACTTGATATCCAGATGGTTGGTCGGTTCATCAAGGACAAGGCATTCCGTCTGCTGCGTGAGCGCTCTGGCAAGTATGACACGCTGCTGTTCCCCGCCGGAAAGAGTGGAAAAGTTTCTTTCGCCAAATTCTTCCAGTCCTACGACACGCAAGGCGTCCCGCGCAATTTTATAGTCTTCCGCATTGTCCCGCTCCATCATTTTCTTATGGGGTGAGCGTCCCATGAGGACCACGTCCAAGACGGAGAAATCAAAATTGTAAAAATTGTGCTGCGCCACGACGGCCAGTTTCAGCGCTGATTCATGATAGGAAAATTCATCTAATTTTTTTCCATTGAAATAAATTTTTCCCGTTGTCGGTTTCTGCACGCGGTAGACGCATTTCAGGAAGGTACTCTTCCCGCTGCCGTTCGGCCCGATAATGCCTAAAAATTCCTTTGGCCGCAATTCCAGGTCAATCCCCTGGAGTATCTGTCTGCCGCCGGCAAAAAACCGGACTGCTTCCGCAAGTATTTCCATCAGTCATTCCCTCCGAATCCATAGGTTCGTTTAATCATGAGATAAATAAAGCACGGCGCGCCGATCATGGAAATCAGGATGCCAATGGGCAGTTCCGTATGGGGGATGATGATACGGCAGAGGCCGTCGCATATGACAAGAAATATAGCCCCTACAAGGGCGCTGGCAGGAATGAGTTTCTTGTGGTCAGGTCCCAGGAACATACGCATGACGTGGGGAATAATAAGTCCGACGAAACCGATCATCCCCGCCGCATAAACAGCAAATCCTACGATGAGGGAGCTGATGAGAAGGTACCACTGGCGGTAAAGGTGGAGATCCGTCCCCATCGTGATTGCCGTTTCATTGCCGAGGAGCATAAGGTTCAGCACACGGCTCTGTGTCCAGAAAAAAAGGACGGACACAATGATTACTGGCGCGATGACGGCAAGTTCGTTCCATTTCGCCCCCGCCAGACTTCCCATCAGCCAGTAAGCAATGCTCTGCATGCCTTCCTTATTATTGGCAAAGTACACGATGAAGCTGGAAAAAGCGCTGCATACCGCCGAGAGTGCCATGCCTGCCAGGAGGAGTTTCATGGAATTTGACCGCCCCCCAAGGTTGGATATGAAGAGGACTGCCAGTGACAGAACAAAAGCGCCGATAAATGCACTGATTCCCACGAAGTTCGGTCCCAGAGACGCCCCGATCCCCAAAAGGATGGCAGAGGTGGCTCCAAGGGACGCGCCGGAGGATATGCCTAAAATGTAGGGGTCCGCCAGAGGATTTTTTACGATAGCCTGCATAATAACGCCGCAGACAGCGAGTCCGCAGCCAATAAGCGCTGCAAGGACAAGGCGGGGCAGACGGAGAAGCCATACAATATCATGAACCGGCCCACGGCCCACAGCCTCAATGGGCAGATCCCCCATAAGCTGCTCCAAAACAGAATTGTAGATCTGATCAAGCGGCAGTTTAACCGTGCCGATGCTGAGCCCCCAAAAGAGCGCTGCCGCGAGGAGGAAAGCAAGCGCAATAAGAATCATGGTAAACCCCAGTGTTTTTAAAAATTTCATTTATTGCTCCTTATATAAATCGGGATACAAACCTTTTCCTATATATCGTATGCCATCAAGAGTCCTTATCCCCGATGAGTAGACAGAATACAGGGGCAGCGGATAAACCCGTTTCTCACGAATACAACGTACATCCCGGAGCGCTTGTTCATGATAGAGCATATCCAGTTTCTGCTTTGGATGATCATAATCCCCTTCGATAAGGATGACGAATATGGCATCCGGATCCATTTCTATGATTTGTTCCTTGCTGATTTGCTGCTGTCCGGATGCAAGCAGTTCGCCGTTCATTCTTCTGAGGATATCGCCTGCAAGAGTTTCCTCCCCGTAGACACTGATATCCGATCCCATAAACTCGATGATGAGAACGCGGGGATGTTTCCCTGTAAGAGTTGCCTGCCCGGCGGCGCGGGAGATTTCATCTTTCATTTCTTTGACAAGGCTTTCCGCTTTTTCTTCCCTGTCAAATATTTTCCCCAGATTTAAAATATCGGCATACTCATTTTCAATGGTGCGGTTCCTGTTTGCCGAATCGGAGTTTTGGGAAATATAGGTATGCACGCCGCGTTCATTCCAAAATTCCGTACTGCGGAGAACCTTGTCGGTAAAGGTGGAACTCCAGCCTGCAATGAAGTCAGGCCGCATCATCATGATTGTCTCCGTGTCAAGATTTTCCAAACTTTTATAAGGAATCGCTTCATAGCTTGCCTGATACTCTTCACGGATATACTTCCTGTCAGGGACGCCCATTCCCGCAATGATACGATCCCCTACCCCAAGAGCCAGCAGTGTTTCTATGGAGTTCTGCCAGACCGCCGCCACTCTCTTTGGCGGAGAATAGAACACCTGCCGCTCCTTCTCCCCATGAGAGTTCAGCATCTCCACAGCAAGAGGATATTTTTCCCTGTTCCATTCTATTTTCGCTTCTCCGTCGATACGGGGCATTGTTTTCCCATTTTCTTTCACAACCGGCGCGCAGCCTGAAAGAAAAATCAAACCCGCCGCTATAACCGGCAGCCATTTCACCATTATTCTCTCCAATATTATTTAAACTGTTTATATTTCAATCTTAATCAAAAAACATTTTATCCTCGCTAATTATATCATAATATAAGCCGTGATATATTATATTCATTCTCCAATAAATAAAACGGTACGCAAAAAAAGAATCCCACTCTGTTTCCAAAGCGAGATTCTTTTCATATTTATGCTATGCACTGATTAAGCAGATTATTTTGTAATCTTGGCAACAACGCCTGCGCCTACGGTTCTGCCGCCTTCACGGATTGCGAAACGCTGCCCTTC
>ULTD01008741.1_pt1 | contig 14177 bp, 15 predicted proteins | sample 1957321 | NCBI WGS metagenome assembly ULTD01 (sample SAMEA4835726, study PRJEB28245) | human gut metagenome | biome: gut microbiome; material: fecal sample | place: Denmark | collected 2008
AAAACTAAATATAAATTAATTTAATATTAAATTAGCGGAAAACTGAAATAAATTTAATTATTTGTAGAATTTTTTCTATTCAAATCTAAAATAAAACCTAAATCTAAATCTACAAAATACTCTGAAATTTTATTTCCATCAATTTTTGCTCTTTGTTCTAATATCTTCACAGAAGATAAATAATCAATAGTTTTAGAAGCTTCAGAAATTGCCTTAACAATAGCATCTTTCCAAGAAACTTCAGAATTTCCAGTAATAATTAAGTGCTTTTCTATATCCATTTTTTAACCTCCAATATGAAATTTAAAAATATTTTTTACTAAAATATGAAATTTTATACAATTTGTGTAGAAATTAATTAAAAAAAAGTATATACTAAGAAAAAATAGAGACAAGGGGACGGGGTTTTTGTCTTAAGGTTTTTGGGAGTTATTTCAAAAAAATTAGGATGATTAAAAAAGCTCCCAAAACCCTAAGACAAAAACCCCGTCCCCTTGTCTCGTCACCTTGTCTAGTTTGTTAAAAAAGGAGAAGATATGATAGATATTGCAAGAAATATAGCTTTAGAAGTTTTATATAAAATGGATGAAAGTGGAGCTTATTCTAATATTGCTTTAGATGATATGCTAAAAAATAATAGAAAGGCACTTTCTGATAGGGATGTTTCATTAATTTCACAAATTGTTTATGGAGTTACAACATGGAAGCTTACTTTAGATGAAATTATAAAGAAATATTCTTCTATTAAATTAAAAAAGATTTCTATTTGGATTATTAATATTTTAAGAATGGGAATTTATCAAATTATTTTTTTAGATAAAATTCCTAAATCTGCTGCTGTTAACGAATGCGTTAATTTGGCAAAAAGATATGGACATAAGGCAAGTTCTGGATTTGTTAATGCTATTTTAAGAAAGGTAAGTCCGGATGATTATTTACAGTTATTTGATGTTAAGTTACCAAAAGCAGAAATGATTTCAAAAACACAAAGTATGCCTTTATGGATTATAGAGGAGCTTTTAGAAAATAATACAATAGAAGAAGTAGAAGAGATTTGTAAAAATTTAAATTTAACTCCATGTGTTTCTATAAGAGTAAATAATGTAAAGACTACAAAAAAAGAATTGGAAGAAATTTTTAATAAAAATTCAATTCAGTATGAAGAAGGGGAATTAGACGATTTTTTAATTTTGAATAAGGCAAAAAATATTGAAAATATTGAAGGATTTAAAGAAGGACTATTTACAGTGCAAGATGAATCAGCAGGACTTACATGTTTAGTCTTAAATCCTAAAGAAGGACAAATGGTTTTAGATGCATGTAGTGCTCCTGGAGGAAAAACAACATATATAGCAGAAATTATGAAAAACACCGGAAATATAATTGCATGGGATGTATATGAACATAGAATAAATTTAATAAATGAAAATGCAAATAGATTAGGATTAAAAAATATTAATACAAGTATAAATGATGCGAGTATATATAATGAAAATTATAAAGAAAAATTTGATAAAATTTTGTTAGATGTACCATGCTTAGGAATTGGAGTAATAAGAAGAAAGCCAGATATAAAATGGCAAAGAAAGCAAGAAGATGTTTATGAAATTTCTAAATTACAATATAAAATATTAGAAACATGTTCAAAATATTTAAAACCTGGAGGTGAGTTGGTATATTCTACATGTAGTATATTAAAAAAGGAAAATGAAGATGTTATTTTAAAATTTTTGGAAAACAATAAAGATTTTGAAATAAAAAAATTAGATAGTAATAAATGGAATGAGTATATAAAAGAAGAAAAATATTTTTCAATAAAGCCAGATAAAAAACATGATGGATTTTTTATTTGTAAACTACATAAAAACAACATTTAAATATTATTACAGAAGTGTTACATTTAGATTACATTTAGATTAAATATATTGACTTTTAAGTATATAGAGGTAAAATATATACGTAAAAAAAAGCTACAAAAAATAGCAAAAAAAGACAAAAAATAAATAAAATTCAAGTATGAAAATTAACAAATATAGAAAAAATATATATAAAATAAAAAAGGAGAAAAGTAATGCCTAGTTGCCTTGGAATGTATGTGCAAGATAATTTAATTAAATATGCAAAAGTTTCAAAAGACCATGACAAAATAAAAGTAGATTCTTTCGGTGTTAAATTTTATGAAAATATAAATGAAGCAATTAAACAAGTGGTTGAGGAAACTTATAGCTATAAGACACCAATTAGTATAAATTTGGAACAAGAAATATACAATTATTTTGATATGTTTGCTTTATTGAATAAAACAGATTTACAAAAAGCAATAAAAACAGAATTTGATGCATTTTGCCAAGATAAAGGCTACAACCCAAATGCTTTTGAAAAAAGATCAGCGGTTGTTCCAAATATAGATGATAAACAAAAATTAAAGGTAATTCATGTTAGCGAAAATAAAATAGAATTTAACAAAATGTTACAACTATTTTCAGGCTATAAGCTAGCTGCTGTTTCTCCAATATCAATGACAATATCTAATTTAAAAGAATTTGAACCAAAACAAAATTATTTAATTGTAAATATTGAAGACCAAACAACAGTTACAACAATAATAGATCAACAAATATATAATATAGAAACAATCCCACAGGGAAGCAAAGAATTTTTAGAAAAATTAAATATGATAGAAAATTCTTATTCTAAAGCATATGAAACTTGTAAGAACACTACAATATATACTTCAGAAGGAAGAGAATTACAAGATATAGAAAATAGTCATTTGGAAGAAATAATGCCAACATTATATTCTATAGTAAGCCAAATACAAAAAATAATTAATACAAACACAGCAAAAATTGAAAAAGTATATATAACTGGTACAGCAGCATTAATAAACAATATAGACTTGTATTTTCAAGAATATTTGGAAGATACAAAATGTGAAATTTTAAAACCATCATTTATTACAAACACAAAAGATATAAACATAAAAGATTATATTGAAGTAAACTCTGCAATTTCACTTGCATTGTTAGGACTTGGACAAGGTTTAACTTCAATGAACTTTAAATTTGCAACATTTGCAGATAAATTACCAGATTGGCTAAAAATAGATGTTGGGGGATCAAATAAGACAAAGGAAAAAGACAAAAATAAACAAAAAGGATTATTTACATTTGATTTAGGACAAAAATTAGACACAGTAGAAAGAAATTTACTAAGATCAGCAGGGGGCTTATTTATTTTGCTTGCAGTATATTCTGGTTTTTCATGTGTGCTAAATAATCAGCTAAACAGTAAACAAGAAGAAGCAACAGCAAGAACATCACAAATAAACTCACAAATTGCACTTGCAAAAGCTGACGACTCAAAAATTAAAACAAAAACAAGTGAATATACTACTATGATTAAAAATTTACAAGATATAAATGATAGAATAAATAATGCATTAAAAACAAAAAATGCAATTCCTAATTTATTGAATCAAATAATGTTTATAATACCAGAAAATGTTCAAATAACATCAATACAAAATACAACAGACAAACATATAGAAATAAATGCACAATCAAATAAATATGAACAATTAGGATATTTAAAAGCAAAAATCAAAGCTGACAATATTTTAACAAATGTAATTTCTACTGCAGGACAAAAAGAAAATAATGTAGTTACAGTAAAAATAGAAGGAGACTTGCCATGAAAAAATTATTAATATCAATACTTATAATTTTGCTATTAGTATTATGCGGCTTTGCAGTAACTAAAGGTTATAATATTGGAAATTTTACGGTTTTAGGAGTAGAGGCTATAAAAGAAAAAAATGAACAATTAGATGAATCTATAGGACAAGCAACAAAACTTGCAAGTACAGATTACCCAAAAGCTATATCAGATACAGAAACAGACCTAAAAAAATTAACAGAAGAAAAGAAAAACTATGAAGATATGGTTACAATTAGTACTGGGGACGAAGTAAAACAAGCAACACAATTTCAAAAATATGAAATCGAATCTTTATGGGTAAAAATTGGAAATCATGCTAAAAGCGAAGGTGTGGTTATGAAAATGGATTTATTAAGAGGTACAGGAGACGATAACTATAATTTAAACTTTACTGTAAATGGTTCATATATTGGAATTACAAATTTTATATCTAATATAGAAAATGATTCGCAATTAGGTTTTAAAATAGAAAATTTTTCAATGGTACCAAGTAGTAGTACAACAGATTTACAAGCAACCTTTACATGTAAAGATATAACAATAAAGGGAATATCAAATAGTTCAAGTAGTGTAAACCAATCAACTAATAATCAAAACAATAATACAACAACAAACACAAACAATACAACAAGTTCAAATTCAACAAACACTGCAAATAGTACAACAAATAGCACAAACACAAATGCAGCTAACAATACAAATACAACAAATACTTTAAGATAATAAAAAAGGAGTATAAGTTAATGGCTAAAAATATTATTAAAGAAATAATTATTATGCTACTTTTATGTTTAGCAATAATTTTAATATTGGGAGTTATACTATATGAATATGTTCCATCAAATAAAATCTTGCCAGAAGAAGTTTCATATGTTACTCCACAAAATATAAAAGAAGAATTAAAAAATTCTGATAGCATAGAAGAAGATAAAGTTATTCTGACATATGAAATAGATGAATCAGATTTAACTAATTATCAAAAAATAAAAGACTATAAACCAGGAAAAGTAAACCCATTTTCCACATATGAGGAAAAAACAGAGGAAAACCAAAGCCAAAACGGGCAAAATACAACAAATAATAATTCTGGTTCAACAAATAGCAATAATAGTTCTTCAAATGGGGGAAGTACGCAAAATTCTACACAAAATACAAATACAAGCTCAGAAGGTACTTATTTTCCAGACAAAGGAACTAAATAATTTAAGTTTTTAACATTATATTTATAAAATGCACTTATAAATATATGAAAATATATATTTTTTAAAATTCAAAAGAAAAGGAGGAAATTTTTATGTTCAAAGAACAAAAAGGTGTTACACTAATTGCATTAGTTATCACAATCATCGTATTATTAATTTTAGCGGGGGTATCAATAGCAATGCTAACAGGTGATAATGGTATATTAACAAAAGCATCAAACTCAAATGAAACAAATTCTATAGCTCAAATTAAAGAAGATGTTTCTTTAGCTGTATCTGAAATAATGGCTAATAAAGCAGATCCAACATATAATGGTAATGAATCTACTTTAAGTATAAAAAATATTGCAACAATAGCTGCAAGAAATGATGCATCATTAACAATTGTGACAGAGAATCCTGCTGATACAGAAATACCTAAAGAAGGTGCATCATTTGATGTTACAGTTAACAAAATAACTTATACAGTAACTTATACACCAAAAACAGCAAATACTGTTTCAAAAATTGATGTAGTAAAAAAACCATAATTAGTAAAAAAGCAAAAGCCATACGCACACAAGGTGTGTATGGCTTAACTTATAAAAAGGAGAAACATGGAAACAATAATATATATAATAATATTTTTAATAGGAGCAATGTTTGGAAGTTTTTTCACACTTGCCGTATATAGAATTCCAAGAAGAGAAGACATAACACACACAAGATCATACTGCCCTAAATGTAATCACAAATTAGGATTTTTTGACATGTTTCCAATTTTAAGCTATATAATTTTAGGCGGTAAATGTAGATATTGTAAAGAAAAGATAAGACCTAGGTATTTAATATTAGAAATACTATCTGGGTTAATTTTTGTATCTATATTTTACTTAATGAAAATTGATATATATAACATAAAAATAGAACAGGTAGCAGAATATTGCTTTATGGCACTATATTTATCATTTTTGTTTATAATTGCAGGAATAGATAAAGAACAAAGAAAAATAGAAAAACCAGTACTTACATATGGAATAATTATATCAATTATATATATAGCATATCTATGCATAGTAGAAAAAGCTAATATATATAGATATGTTATATATCTTGTTTTTTACGTATTAATATTAATTTTAGATACAATATCACTAAAAAAATATGCAAAAAGCAAATATATAAATGGAATATTATTAATGATAATTGTAATTGCAATTTTTACAGGAGAATATGTAACAATAAATACAATAGCATTTACATCACTTACAGTTGCAATATATATATTGTTAAATAAATTAAAACAAAGAAGAAATAAAAGCTTAAAAACAGACAAACAAATTTGGAAAGATTTAAAAATAGGATTTTACTTAAGTATTACAAATGTATTAACAATACTATATGTATTATTATATAACAATTTTATAGTATAGAAAGGGAAAAAAATGAATGTAAAAAGTCAAAAAGGTTTTACAGGAATAGACATAACAATTGCAATAATTGTAATTACATTATTTGTATCAATAATATCAGTTGTTTTTTACAACATCACTATATCATCTAAAAAGGTAGAAAGAAAAACAGAAGCAACATATATAGCACAAGATGTTATAGAAAAGATAAAAGCATTAGACTATGATGAGGCAATAGAAACCCAAGGAGAAGATGCAGTTGATATTGGTTCATATAAAAATAATAATAAATTAATTATAGACAATAAAGAATATGACTCAGCTTATACTATAGAAATAAAAGTAAAAAAATATGTTCCAAATTCTAATGGACAAGAAAACAATGATTCAAACGATTTAGTAAAAATAGTAAATGTAAATGTTTTATATAAAATAGGAAAAGAAGTAGAAAACGTGGAGTTAACAACGACAATAGTTAGAAATAGGTAGAAAGGACGTTTTAATATGAGGTCAGAAAAAGGTGTAACATTAACATCATTAATTATATATGTGATTGCGATGTTAATAGCTATTACAATCATTTCAATAATGACAGGGTATTTTTATAAAAATATAGACGTATCAACAGAAAAATATTCTTATTTAGGGGAATACACAAGATTTAATAGTTATTTTTCTGAAGAAGTTAACAAAGAAGGCAATAAAATCTTAGAAGTAGTAAGCTTTACAAATGCAAATGAACAAGACAAGAACAAACAAAGATATGTTGCATTTTCTAGTAAAAATCAATACACATATATTCCAGAAAATAAAGCAATTTATCAAAATAATGTAAAAATTGCAAGTGGAGTTGACAATTGTGAATTTACAGAAAAAATAGAAAATGGAAAAGAAGCAATTGAAGTAAAATTAAAAATTGGCGATTTAGAAAAAAAAGTTACCTATATTTTAAAAAAATAGTAAATAAAGGTAATTTATAAAAGTTTAACAAAAATATCTAGAAATATTGTATAATAATATAGAGCACGTAAGAAAAAAGGAGGAAACAAAATGGATGTAAGAAGAAGACAACCAATGGGGGTTGAATTAGTAAAAAGAGGAATTGTAAATGAAGAAGCAATAGAAGAGGCTTTAACATACCAACGAGAACACCCAAACCAAAAAATTGGAGATATATTATATATATTAGGATTAGCAGAGCCTAAAACATTAATAGAGGCAATAGGTGAAATATTGGGAACAAAAGGTATATTATTAAATTCTGAAAGCATAAAAATAAATTTAACAGATTATATTTCATTAGATATTGCTCAAAAAAATAAAGCAGTACCATTTGAGGTTTCTTCAGGAAAAATTAAAGTATGTTTTGCAAATACAGTTAATAATAGAGCAATGGAAACAATAAGAATGTTATTTTTAAATAAAGGGCTTGTTATGGAAAGTTATGTTACATTTGAAAATGACATAGAAAAATACTTGCGTTCATTGGAAGGTGAGGCAGGTAAGGCCGGAATAGAGGTTGCAGACCAAGGAGGAACAATTACATCACTTGTTGATAGCATAATAAAAACTGGAATGGTAAAAAGAGCAAGTGATATACACATAGAACCATTAGAAAATGAAGTAAGAGTAAGATATAGAATAGATGGTGAACTTGTAACAGCAGCTACAATAGATAAAGAAAAACAAACACAAATAATAGGAAGATTAAAAGCAATATCTAATATGCATCAAGAAAAACAAGAATCACAAGATGGAAGAATTTTATTATATGATGATTATAATATTCGTGTTTCTTCACAACCAAATGTATATGGTGAAAAATTTGTTTTAAGGTTATTAAAGAAAAATGCAGATATTAAACAAATATTTGATTTAGGATTTCCAGGAGATGAAAAAACATTAAACAAAAGTGTAAATAAAAGAAATAGTATAACAATAATAGCAGCACCAACAGGTGAAGGAAAAACAACTACACTATATAGTATAATAGACTATTTAAATAGACCAGAAATAAACATAACAACAATAGAAGATCCAGTAGAAATACGTATACCAGGACTTAACCAAATAGAAATAGACAAAAAATCAACATTTTCAAGTGCATTAAGAACAGTTTTAAGACAAGACCCAGATGTAATACTTGTAGGAGAAATAAGAGATAGAGAAACAGCAGAAATAGCAATACAAGCAGGACAAACAGGACACTATGTTTTATCAACAATACATACAATAGACAGTATAGAAGTAATAAATAGACTAAGAAAAATAGGAGTATCAGATTATGACATAGCCAGTACATTAGCAACATCAATATCACAAAGACTTGTTAGGAGATTATGTCATGAATGTAGAAGAGAAAGAGAATTTACAGAAGAAGAAAAACAAATAATAACAAATATTTCTAATAAATATGGTATGAATGTTGATTTAAGCAATATAAAAACATATGATGCAATTGGATGTAAACACTGCAATAATACAGGCTATTATGACAGAATAGGAGTATTTGAAGTATTGGATTTAGATGATGAAATAAAAGAATTAATAGTAAAAGGGGCTTCTAGTATAGAAATAAGAAATAAAGCATTAGAAAAAAATTATAGACCACTTGCAGTAGATGGAATTAAAAAAGTGTTAATGGGAATAACAACACTTGAAGAATTAAACAATAAGTTATTAATATTCTAAACAAATGAGGAGGAAAAAATATGGACATGAATAAAATATTAGATATAGCATATGAAAAAGATGCGTCTGATATACATTTAATATGTAATAATAAACCAATACTAAGAATTGCAAGAACATTAGTGCCAATAGAGGAAATGGATGTATTAACACCAGATGATATGAATGAAATGTATGATTACTTAGTAATGGGAAATGTAGAAAAAGATGAAGTATTTAATACAACAAGAAAACTAGATACATCATATGAGTATAAGGGTGTTCGTCTAAGGGTAAATATATCACTTTCAGATGATGTGCCTTTATGTACATTAAGAATTATAAAAAATGAATTACCATCATATGAATCACTTGGAGTTCCAGATGTTGTAAGAAGGATGACATATCAACCACAAGGGGTAATGTTAGTTACAGGAAAAACAAACTCAGGAAAAACAACAACACTAAATGCTTTAATAAATGATATAAATGAGAATCAAAATAGAAAAATATTAACACTAGAAAACCCAGTAGAATATAAGCATCATTCTAAAAAATCTTTAATAGTTCAAAAAGAAGTAGGAAAAGGACAAGATGTTTTAACATTTAGCCAAGGAGTTAAAAACTCACTAAGAGAAGACTGTGATATACTAGTAATAGGAGAGATTAGAGACAAAGAAACAATGGAAGCTGCAATAGAGATGGCAGAATCTGGGCACTTGGTAATAGGAACATTACATACAAAATCTTGTGCAGAAACAATAGACAGAATGATAAACTTTTATGAAGTAAGAGACCAAGCGCAAATAAAATACTTGTTATCTTCATTATTAAAACTTGTTGTTTCACAAAGATTGTTAAAAGGAACTAATGGAAAACTAGTATTGGTTCCAGAGGTTATGGTTGTTGATAATATAGTTTCTGGAGTAATTAGAAAGGACAAGTTAAGCGTTTCAGAAATAGAAGATGCAATACAAAGTAACCAAGAAAAGGGAAGTATAGGATTAATAAATTCACTTGCCAAACTATTTGTTGAAGATAAAATTACTTTAGCACAGGCTAAAGAACAAATAGAAGAAAAAAATATAGAAACATTAAATAGGACAATTATGCAATTAAAAATAAAAAGAGACATGCATTAAAAGGAGGTAAAAGATGCCTACATATATGTATAAAGCAGCTACTAAAAGCGGTTTAGTTGTCAGAAATAAGGTTGAAGCATCAAGTAAGCAAAGTTTAATAAAGGCTTTAAAGGGAAATAATTTGCTACCAATAGATGTTGAACAATTAACATATAGAACAAATAAAAAGAAAACTAAAAAGAAAACTAAAAAGAAAAATATTACAGATATACAAGAAATAATGAAAAATGTTAATACAACCCAATTAGGACAGCCAAAGCAAAAAACGCTTTCTACAAAAGAAAGAATAAATTTATATTTAAAAAAATCTGAAAAAATAACACAAAGGGATTTAGTAATATTTACTCAAAATTTTTATTTGTTAAAAAAGGCAGATTTTAATAATATACATGCTTTAAGAACAATAATAGAAGGAACTGAAAACATATCTTTTAGGGGAGTTTTAGAAGATATTCTAGCAGGAGTTGAAGCTCGGAGAAACAATGTACACAACAATGGAATATTATTCAAATATATTTCCATATATATATACAAATATGATAAAAGTTGGAGAACTTTCAGGTTCACTTACAAATTCTTTGAAACAAGCTGTAGAATACTTAGATGATACAGAAGCATTAAATAAAAAAATAAGAAGTATTTTAATTCCAAATATTGTTCAATTTGTACTATTGCTAGCACTTCTTATTATAGGATCATTAGTTGCTATACCAACAATTCAGGGAATATTTGATGAACTTGGAACAAAAGATTCATTACCAGCAATTACAATATGGTTTTCTAATTTTATAAAAGGTGCAATGCAGGCATGGTATATTCCACTTGGAATAATTGCGGCAATAGTTGGGGCAATTTTGGCATATATAAATACTCCAAAGGGAAAATATAATTTTCATTATTTTAAATACAAAATGCCAATATTTGGTGGGCTTATATTTGCACTTGATTTTTCAAGGTTAATGAAAGCAATGTTATTAAATCTAAAAAATGGAATGAGAATACAAGAAGCATTAGAAGTAAGTAAAAATGTTGTACAAAATTATGTTATGCTGTCTATAATAGAAACATCTATAAATAATATACTTGTTGGTTCATCATGGATAGAGCCATTTGAAAATTCTGGACTTGCGTCACCTATGACGATAGAAATGTTAAAAATAGGAATGCAGACAGACTTACCAGAAATGATGGAAAAACTTGTAGAGTATATGGAAATAGATATTGATAATATATTAACAAAAATTACAAAAGCACTTCCTCAAATTATGTATTTAATTGTTGGAATAGTTTTAATATTTGTTGTTATAGTAGTGCTTGTACCATGTATTCAAGTTTATATGGGAAATTTCTTATTCTCTGCATATGGAGTATAAAAATAAATATAAAACAAGTAAACAAAATATTTTACAAAAGACATCAATTATATTTTTTAATTGATGTCTTTAAAAATAAGGTAAAAAGTATAGAAATTTTAAAATAATATATTATTATAAATTCTTAAATTAATTATATATTCTTTCCAGGGCTCCCCATTATAAGAAAATGTAAATCGTACCTCATACATTTTCTAAAACTGTCCCCACTTGCCCTTCACAGAATATATAATTAATAAAAAAATAAAGCGACAAATTATCATTTAAATAAAAAAATGAATGTGAGAGGAGAAAATTTTATAATGAAAGTTGGAATAGATTTAGGAGGAAGCCATATAGCAATAGGCGTCGTAGATGAAAATGGAAGAATAATAGAAAAGCAAGAAAGACGAATATTAGATAAAGAAAAACAAGAAATAAAAACATTTATAGAAGAATATATAATAAAAAATATAAAGGAAATGTCAAAAAAATATAAAATTACAAATATAGGAATAGCAATTCCAGGTACAGTAAACAAAACATCTGTTATAAAATCAGTTAATTTAAATTTAGAAAATTATAATATAGTTGAAGCATTAAAGAAAAAAATAAACATACCAATAAAAATAAAAAATGATGCAAAATGTGCAGCACTTGCAGAAAATAAATATGGAAGTCTAAAAGATTATAAAAGGTCAATATTTATAGGGCTAGGAACAGGAATAGGTGGAGCAGTAATAGTAGATGATAAATTACTAGATACAGGAGACTTACCAGGTTGTGAAATAGGACATATGATAATACAAAAAGATGGGCTAGAGTGTAAATGCGGAAAAAAAGGATGCTTTGAAAAATATGCTTCTATGAAGGCATTTAAAACAAATTTAAGAAAAGAATTAAATTTAGATGAAAAAACAAGAGGAGAAGAATTATTAAATATATTAAGAAACAACAACGGAAATAACAAAAATTATAAAAAAATAGAAAAAGTTATAAATGATTACATAGAATATTTAAGTATAGGAATATCTAATTTAATTAATATTTTTGAGCCAGAAGCAATAGTAATTGGAGGAAGTTTTGTATACTTTGAAGATGTATTATTAAATAGATTGTATAAAAAGATAATTGAAGGTAATTTATTATTTAATAAAAGAGATAGTCTTATAATAAAGCTTGCAGTATTAGGAAATGATGCTGGAATAATTGGAGCAAGTCTTTTATAAAGAAAAAAATTGCCACCGGTTCCGGGTTTAAATGGCACAAAATTGCCACTGGTTCCGGGTTTGGATGGCAATATATTATTTTTTCGTACCTTGGTGTCGCAACCAATTTTATAAAAATTATATGTTGGTTGCTCCAATTCGCACTCGTGCTATAAGCACTCGTTTGGTCGCTTACGCGGTACATTAAAATAATATATTGCCATCCAAACCCGGAACCAGTGGCAATTTTGTGCCATTTAAATCCGGAACTATTGACATTTTTTCCAATATATGGTAAAATTAATATTACCGTTGTATTGGAAAGGAGGAAAATAATGGAAAAGATTATTCCAAGATCTAAGCCATTTAATCCAGAAGAATTCAAAAAAAGATACAAAGTAAAAAATGAAAAAGAAAATGAAACATTAAAATATATACTAGAAAGAAACAATATAAAATTTATAAGTGAAGAAGAAAAAGTAAATGTACCAAATAATTATCAAATTACATATATATCTCCAAAAGGAAAATTAATTTTGGCAAGTAATGAAGGAAATAATAGTACACATGATGAAATTGCAAGTAAAATTAGACCTAGGATAGATAAGGATTCAAGAAAATCAATGGCGGAGTTATTGGCAAAAGGTTTTATAATTTTTGCAGATATTTCATGTGAAGATGAAAATATGGCTTGTATTTGTTATGTTGAAAATAACACAACTAAAGCACAACATGATAGGTTACAAGAAATAAAGAATAATTGTAATTATGAATATATTCCTGATGCTAATTCTTTAGAGGATGTATTAGAACAATTAAAAGAAAAAGCAATTGATGATAATGATGAGATAGAATTCGTTGCACTTGCATAAATTTATTAAGAAAATTTGTATTTACAATTTTTTTAAAATAAAGTTTAATTAGGAAATTAGATGAAAAAATAAAAAAAACTTAAAAAGTACTTGATTTCAGGTACTTTTTTTGGTATAATAGTTCACGTATTAATCACATAGAGCGAGTTTTAAAGGTAGTGCCTAAAAATTAGGTCCTAAAAAACTATGAACTTTATGGAAGAAAAAAACAAAAAGGGAGGAATTAAAATGGCAGTAGTTGCAATGAAACAATTACTAGAAGCTGGTGTTCATTTCGGACATCAAACAAGAAGATGGGATCCAAAAATGGCTGAATATATATTCCAAGCTAGAAATGGAATCCATATAATCGATTTACAAAAAACATCAAAAAAATTAGACGAGGCATATGCATTCGTTAAAGAACAAGTAGAAGAAGGAAAAACAGTTCTATTTGTTGGTACAAAAAAACAAGCACAAGAATGTATGAAAGAAGCTGCAATCAAGTGTGGTATGTACTATGTTGACCAAAGATGGTTAGGTGGAATGTTAACAAACTTTGGAACAATCCAAAAAAGAATTCAAAGATTAAAAGACTTAGAAACAATGGAACAAGATGGTACATTTGATGTATTACCTAA
>ULTD01035185.1_pt1 | contig 13923 bp, 8 predicted proteins | sample 1957321 | NCBI WGS metagenome assembly ULTD01 (sample SAMEA4835726, study PRJEB28245) | human gut metagenome | biome: gut microbiome; material: fecal sample | place: Denmark | collected 2008
CTTGTGGTCTCTCTCTAATTGCTCAGGGGTATAATCCTTATCTACCCTAGTGGCCGAACAATGGATCACGATCAAGTTGATTTTCCTGTTAATCGTTCTCATATCAATTATTTTTTATACTTTTATGCGCTTTGTTAACCTTGCTATCCTCCCTTGCGAAAGACAGGAAGCTAAAATTTATCCGGCTCCCCTATCCTTTTGGATCTGGGGATCCTTCTTTATCGCAATCTTTATCCTCCTTATCCTCACTATTTATATTGTTCTCGATAGGAGGATTCCTATTGGTACATTTCAAATCTCTGCATTTAAGTACTTTGTATACCGCTATCTGGGTTGTAAGACGGTTATTCTCGTCACGAAAATGTCCCTGATCGTCGTATAGTTTATCTATAAGATTGCTCAAACCTTTCTTTTCCTCCTGACTTTTGATATACAATTCCTTCCATTGCTCACTCGCTTTCGTCTCATTCTCCAACTCGGCCGATTTCCTCTTTTGCGGAAACATCAGCACTGCTCCAAGACCACCTCCTCCAACAAAGGTTAATACGGCGGTTAACATCATCGTCCAATCCATTCTTCCGATCCTTTTTAATTAGTTATAAAACCATTATGCTCTCCTCCTCTCTCGCCGCCTCCCACTCGGCGAAATCGCTATCCACACGGTCTTTCAACGCCTTCCTCTCGTTAAGGAACGTCTTATAAGACTCCACGTATGACAAGTCCAGTATGCCTAGCTGGGCGGCGTTGTAGTCGTTCAGCTTCTTTTGCTCCACGTCCTTGTCCCATAGGGCGTTAATGCAGGCCTCCAATATCTTGTTGGCCGTCAACGTGGGCCATACCCTGACCTCGTTGTAACTATAGGAGATCACGGGGGCCATATCGTCACCCATCTCCCTTGTCTCCTCTATAATTTCCCACCGGTAAAGGTAGGATCCGTCACCGTCCCGCTCTATTCTAGGCGGCATTGTGTCGCTCCATGATCGCTTCATAAAACTCTGGTTTTAAAATTTTCTTAGCTAAATGCTTGCTATCGCTATCATATATCCAGCCCAGCCAACCGGCTAGACCTGCCTTGTATTCCGTTAAGGATATATTCGGGACTTTATTCAATCTAGCCGCCGCACGACATAGATTTTGCTTAGTCCTCTTCCTTATCCGTATATGCTCCTTATAGAAAACGAACCCCACGAAATCTATACCACGGCCGCTTTTATCCGATCTTCTCTCAGCGATCTTAAATATCTGGTAATTCCCTTTCAGCTCCAACTTCAACACGGCCAATCTATCGATAAGCCACGGAAGTAATACGTTTCTCAAGAAACACTTATCATGATGGAAAAAAGTCATGTCATCCGCGTATCTGATATAATGCCTTATATCTATAATCTCCTTTATCTCGTGATCCAGATAGGCGAGATAAAGATTCGCAAGATATTGGCTAAGATAGTTCCCGATCGGAACGCCGGGAGCGGAATCGATGATCTCATCCAACAACATAAGCAAGCGATCGTCCTTGATCTTCTTCCGAGCGATGCCTTTCAACACCTCATGATCTATTGACGGATAGAATTTGCGGATATCAACCTTGAGGCAATAGACGGATTCACGATCGGACAAAGCCCGTCTTGTCCTCTTATACGCCTCCGTTATCCCTCTTCCCTTGATACATGATGTCGTATCAGCCGTGAACACGGAAACCCATATAGGTTCCATGACGTTCATTATGGCATGATGCAATATCCTGTCCGGATAATAAGGGAGCTTGAAGATGATCCTTTCTTTTGGCTCATAGATGGTATCAGTCCGGTACTTGGAAGTCTTGAACGTGCCATCCAGCAGAGACTTTAGCAAACGGCTTAGATTACCATCTTTGTCCTTGTCGAACAACCTTATACCGTATGAATCCTTCTTTCCCCTTCGGGCTTTCATGTCCGCAAGTATCAAGTTGTCCATATTCGCTATCTTATCAAATAAATCCCCTATTCTCTTCATTTTATTGTCATTAATTTGCTTTTTATCATAGGGAGTCTTCGGTTTCCCTACCAACACCCTTTATATGGGGAGACTTTTTTCGCCAAGAGGCGAGGCCACCATCCCTGTTTGTTCTCTAAATATCTTTTCCCCTCTCTAAAAGTATAGGCGTGAACCGATGTTACGATTCGCATCGGAAGGCGCATTATTCGTATTCACGTTAGCGAGGCCTGCATTCGACCTGTTGTCCGCGTTACCGCCAACCAGCACCACCTAGGGATGATCGACCCTTATTCCGTCATTCGAGATAATACCTATTCCCGGAGGCTCGCATCGTCACTTTCCTAGGGAACTTGTCCATCTCCTTTATCTTACCAAGAACGTACTTGATCTCTTGGGAGTTCGTAAAGAATTTCTTGGCATCACTATCCTTATCCTCTAGATTCTCCTTGATCATGACAAGCGCCCTATCTTTCCCGAACTTGGTGGACACGCCATCCATGTAATCGATTACCCAGAACGTGAGATTCGTCAACTTCTGTTGGGTGATCTCCGGACAATTAAAATGCCTTGAGTTCTTATCCCTTGGGATATTCAAGAACGACAAGCTGCCGTCATCTTTATTCTTTTCTTCTTCCATTTTTATCTTCATTAAACGTTATACAAAAAATTCCCGACGTGAGACGTGCGGCTACGCCGACGTTTTACGAAATTCGGGGAAAAAGCAAAGGCGCGAACCGATGCGACGATCCGCAGCGGAAGGCGCATTAAGCGTATACACGCAAGCGAGGCCCGCACGCGACCCGTCGTCCCCGTAACCGCCAACCAGCACCACCTGCATGCGGTTAGCCGATGTGTAGGTGTAGTAGTAGTCGCACCAGTAGGTAGAGGAGCTACCTCCGACCTCCGTGGCCACTATATCGCCATCTTCCCCAAGCAACATCTTCTTGGCATAACCGTTTGTACGGCAGATATTGCCTTTCTTGTCATAACCGGTGTAAGAGGTGTCGCTGAAATTCGACGGGTCATCGGTAGTCCATAGAATAGACAATCCGGCATCGCCCGTGGTGACCTGTATATTAGCCCCGTCAGTGTATTTCCAGATGTGACCGAACGGATTCTCTATGCCACGATACCTGTTAGCCATCAACGTGGCGTGAGTACCGCCGGAAGCGTTCTTCACGACATACGCCTTCTCTCCCGAGCCGTTCCCGAACTCGTTGGTATAGCCGCATGGGATAAGTGGATTGGCGTTGTTGAAGTTAGTCCAATCCGTCATTTGAGTAGGTCCCGGACCTAAGCCTCCTTGGGCGAAACCGTTAGCGTCCTTCTGGGCGTTGAAAGGCTTCTGGCTGTCCAGCGTGGCGTACTCGACGGCGAATAGCCAGAACAGGGTCTTGTGGGCGTTGTAGGTATACATTTCCCAACCACTTCCACGTTTCCTAGCGGCTTGCCGGAATTGGTCTCGGGTGAGGTTGGTGACGGGACGGCCTAGCAAGGAACGGTAGGTGCCGTCCCAGTCGGCGGTGTTGTCGCCGCCACGGAAATCTTCCGATAACGAGGTAGCACTACTCATAGATATCAACATGGACTTACTTCTGCTAATCCTAGCCTCTACTGTTGATATGTAGAATTTATCCACGTGTTTGTATCCCGGTAATGGAATAGCGGATAACATTATTCTGAACTTAGTGCCATTAATGTAAATCTTAGTCCAATGATCTGGAATTTCAGTCATTAACGAGGCTTTTAGATAGGACTCGTTTATCGTTTCATCCGACCCTGTAACGTAACTTAGTATACCTCCATTGTTATCAATTATGCACCTTCTCATCTTACTCTGCACCGGCAACTCCCTATGCAGTTGCATATTCCCCACACGCTTCCCGTCCGGGCTTGACGATGCCATGTCCCACTCTACACCGTAGGCGTACCGTTCCTCGATGTCGGAGATATCCTCCCAAGCTGGAGACCATTCAGTAGAAATATCACCATATTCAAGCTTGATCTTGTGGATGGTACTAGTAGTACTTGATCTGGGAAAAGCATAAACTCTCAAGAAAGTATTAGATGTCTCATCACCATCTGTTGTTTGAGTTCTCCATTTAAATGTTTTGCTAGCCTTTCCATTAACAAAATCTTCAGGTGTATATTTAACAAGTTGATCTCCTCTATCACTTGAGTTAAATAACATAAAATGGTCAAGACCTTCACCTAAATCTCCCCATATAGTACAAGTCACTTCCGCATTTTTTTGGATAGATTCAGTTAACCAATAAGATGCTATAGGATAATTCGAGTTACTAACTTCTTTCCCCGATCCCAGCAACAGGTTCCTCCCGTACACGGGCAGTTTGCGGTAATTGCCGTCGGCCATCAGCGACTTATCCTTGTCCCCCTTGGTCTCCAGCGTTATCGACACGTCCGGATCGTCATTTTTTGCCTTGTCCGGCGTTATGGTTATCTGTCCGTTAGACGGGGTGGAGGTGACAACGGGCTTTAACTTATCAACGTCCGTCCTTAGACCGGTGACCAGATTCCGGATATCCGTATCGTCGTAATTATCCAATCCATCCAACTTACCCTTATCTTCGTCAGTATAATTATTGTCCGTATGGACGTAATTAGCGTCCTTTACGATGTGATCGTCATTTGTTAATTGGGATGTCTTGGTTGGGATCAAAGCCGTTATCTCCGCACGCAAGTCATTGAGAAGACCGGTTAGGGTTTCCTTATCCGTAATACCCTGCAAAAAAAACTCGATCTCATGGAAGGTATCTATAGCGTCGCTCGCTCCATCACCCAATAACGTGTCGATATCCGCCTTGATAGAGGCGATCTCACTCCTGACCCATTCATCATCATAGTTGGATAAGCCGTTGATCTTAGATAACAGCTCATCCGTAAGGTCGTTTGTGCTAAGTCCCTTCCCTTTGATCTTCTCGACAAACCTATCGTCAATCTGTCCGGACGTGTAATAACCTGACAAGATACTCGTGACCTCCGCAAGTATTTGTTTTTTCAAATCCAGCAACACTCCGGCCATATCCTTATCCTCTGTCATACCGGACAAGAACTCCACCACCTCCTGCCATCTGTTGATGACATTGTCCGCGTCCGGATCTCCCGTTATAAACGTGGACAGATCGGAAGCCACTTTCCTTATGGCCGTGTCAAGATCCCCCTCTACCTCCTTCGCCCTGCTGATCTCGGAGGTTAAAGCCTCTCTTAACGCCGTATCATCGTAATTACTCAATCCGTCGAGCTTTTCCAAAAGAGCGTCCGTCAAGTTGTTATCCGTATGCGTGTAATCGGCATCGGTTACGATATTATCAGGCAGAATGGGTATCCCTAACTCCTCTAGGGACTTATCCCCGACCAACTCAACCCCGTTGATCCGTGGTTTATTGGTCATACTTTCATAATCTCCGGTCCCTACGGCAGGAACGGATATATCTCCCGTTAGCTTTACCGTTGTCACCTTGACGCTGCCGCATCCCGTATCTCCACCTACGGAGCACGACCGTGGGATAAGACGGAACGCATCGCAAGCGTCTATGGTGTACATGCCCTCCTTCCCTTTGTTCTCGATAAGGGTCAGCGTATAGACGCCGTTATAATCTTGGTCTTTACCTAAGTAAGTGAATCGTATCACGTTATCCCGGAAGTGGAGGTCTTTTACCGCCATCTTCTTATAGCCATTGGTCATGAAGACGCTAATGTTCTTGCCATCCAAAGACTCGGGCTTACCGTCCCGGAAGATGGTCCATTCTATATTGATGTCGTTTCCTATGCGAATAGCTTCCATATTATTGAATATCAAATGGATCTATAACTTTATACTTAAAAATGGAGGATTCTATCTTGGCCCATATTAGTTTATTTACGACCTTATCGACTCCTAATGTCTCTTCTGATAAGACACATGGCACGTTATTAGTTGTACCGTTATCGATTCTTATTATACACCCTTTGATATCCATAAGAATATGAAGTTCTTGACTCATTTCATCACATGATACATCGTTAGAGGAAAATTGGTGTCCATTAGTTATAATTTTATTAACACCTTTTATTATGCTTCCACTAATAGATGCATTGGATAACGAGCTTTCGCTCTCTATATTCATTTGGCCAAATGAAGTATTTGATGCACCCAATAAACATTTAGAATCAATAATTCCTGTAAAATCGCAATATTTAAAGCCCATGCCTCCTGAACTAGACATAAGCCTTACTTTACTATTGAGAACTTTATTATTTAAGATTTTAGCTCGAGTTCCTATAACTTCTAATGCCGATTTATCTGCTCCTAGAACAACATAGAAATTTGTTTTAAGATCAAATGAGACAAAATTATTCGAAACATTCGATGGATTTGTAGTCGATAAGTCTATAATATTTGATTGTGAGGCAAACCCTGTGCCCGTATTATAAGAGAATAAATAAAAATCAAGACTTCCATTTGAAGATGTTATAAATGGAAAATCCGATCCGTTCATTGTAAAAAGAGCGTTCTTGAAATCGAAGCATACATCGTTATTATACTCATCTATTAATCTCCAGATAAAGCCTTTTCCAGAAGCCGATGCCTCTTTAAAGCGAGAAGTGTCGTTATCCAATGAGTAATAGACAGTCCATAGATCCAGATGGGAGTTTTTGAAATATACATCTCCCTCATGTATCATAGCGGAGGCTTTCTCAGAAAGTTCAGATGAAGACAATGCCTCCACTACGATATCAAATTGATGTCCCGCTGATTTTAACGTGTTAAAGACGGCGTTATAATCCGTTATCCGGTATTTATTCCCTTGAACAAGACCACCACTATCCCTAAGAGCTACTAGCTCCGAGTAGGTTATCTCGATCAAAGCCCCACCGCCTCCAGAACCGGCCAAATCATACTCTTGCCCGTTTACGTTTACTTTTTTAATCGTACTCATAATATCCTTAGTTTTTATTCGATTGTTAATATATCATTCTCTACCCTCACCGACGTATCGGTAATCGTAAGCGTATCATCGGACACGCCTGCCGGAAGATTCCTTGTCAAGACCAGCACGCTACCTATCACGAAAGCCTTGGGTGTCCCGATCATCAATATGTCATTCTCTACCTTCACCGACGGTATTAAGGCTAACAAATCTTGTATTTGCTTGGATTGCTCGTCTATAATTCCCTTGAGCTCTTTATATATATTGTTAACCTTGTTGGTTAATGGTTGTATGGCAGCTTCTATTTGCTCCTTGACACTTCCCCCGTCCAGCCGGGGAATCACCACCGTTCCATCCTCCAATATCGAGAGGGCGTTCTCCCGACTCGACTCGTTGTCGCCTATACCATAAGAGAACAAAACTTTATTACCGTTGATCTCAGAGAGGTTGTAACGTCCGAACGACACCTCATGATCATTGGACACGGAAACATGGTCACCATGGGCAAAAGCGTAACTGGCCCTAACGACAGAGCATGAGTATCCCCCCACATGCGACCATCTGGCATTCCCCCGGATGTAATCATCACCGATATGCGACAGGCAATCTATGACGTTATTCTCTCCTTCCACATGGGCAGCGGTGGCGTAATATATCGTGGAACCATCCACAGACTCACGTACGAGGTTGGATTTTCCCTCTATGTGACATCCCGTATCCCTAGATTGGGGATAGACCGTATTCCAGCATCCCTCTATATGGATCACGTGGTCTATCTGAGCAGCCCCATGCGCGGTTACGGAGGCCCCCGATACATTTCCACGACCTTCCACGTGTACACAATTGTTTAAAACGACATTATTAACTCCCTCTACATGGTTTCTTTCCCCAAAGGAAGCATGTATATAATAATCATTAAACAAGTCCTCACTTACGATAATTTCTTTCCCCCATGCGAGGCCATATGTATCCCATATCGTCCTGATCAAATCCTCTTCGTTGAGAATTTTTTTCCCCCCTTCAACGGGCGGCACGTAAGATCCATTCTCTATACGAGCGGCCAGTCCCTCGACATGCGACAGCCCTCCCCAAGCGATCCCGTTCATCCCTTCCACATGCCCTTGTGGTCCCAAGCACCACGTCTCCCTCCCCTCGGCATGGGCATCGGCGGCGAAAACATTCGTCTTATGCCCCTCGGCGTGAGATCTAGGACCGGTAGCATTCGTATTCATGCCCTCGGCGTGGGCGTAGGCTCCGGCTGCCTTGTTATTCTCGTAATCGTTGAATATCTCGGCGTTCTTGTAACCGGGGTAGTTTCGTCCTACGCCGTTCCCTCCCTCGGATGTGATTTCTATATCACCCTCCCCCAATATGGATTCACCGTTAACCGTCTTGAAAGAGGTGCTTGAGGGTAATGCCCCGACCTCATCGGCCGTATATAATGGTTTAGTGGATGACATTATCCATTCTGGCTTATTAAGGACATTGGTCCAGTCTATACTGGCGGGACCTCCAGAAGTCCCGTCCTTACCTCGTGGGATACCTAGATTTATCACGTACAATGGGTTTCCCTCACTATCAACCCCGGTTCTCTCGATATCGCCTGTGGCATCGCTACCCGCGGATAGGGTGATGACTCTCACGTCTTCCAATACTGGGGTCTTCCCTGCCAGACCCTCCTCCGGAATATCCGCTATCTTGTCAAGCAAGACGTTTATCTTATCTGTTGTCTTGTTAATGATTCCCATATCACACCTCCTTCAACGATATACCCGTTATTGTTATAGTGGACAATTTTTCTGGAAAGAACGCCATTACCACGGCGTCGCTTACCGTACTATCTCTTTTGAAAGGCGTTATATCCACTGTAAAGGTCTCCACAGATGTCGTTATCTGCTCGCTATAGATTAAATCTCCCGAGGAAATGTCGTTGAACTCACCACCGGGATCTATAGAACCTATGCCCGCCAAGAAAGTGACCGTATCGGAAGATGACTTGGCCGTGATACTTAGCCTGTATATATGCCCATTCGACAGCTTGCTCCCGAGATATCCCTTGTTGAACAGCACCCATCCTTGATTGCCGGGCGAGGACATGACTATCATCCTGCCGCCGGACGTAGAAGCCATCAAAGTATCCGTCCCCGTCTTCAGCACGCTCGTATATGTATCCGATGTCAATGAAACTCCAAGCAATATCTCGTCACCCGTTATAATAGCCTTCTCGAAATTAGCGGTCAAGGTCTTATTAGCGTCCCAAGTGACGTTGTGGGTCTGGTTCCCCCCATCGCTCCAGCTGACAAAGCGGTAACCGGAGGCGGGGGTAGCGGATACCGCGCGTACCGTCCCCTCGTCGGCGGCACCTCCTCCGGACACGGTACCGCCCTGTTGCGGGTTGGCTATCAGGGTCACCGTATATCGGGTCACCTGTATCTTGGTGAAATACGCGGTTATCCCCTTGCCTGAGACATCCCATGTAACCAAATGGCGTTGGGCGCCACCATCGCTCCATCTGGAGAACTCATACCCATCGTTGGGTATAGCCTCCACGTACTCCTGCTCTCCCTCGTATTTGAAAAGCATAGATCCCGGTGTAGGGATCGTCGTACCTCCCTCCTGCGGAGACACGTAGATCCCAACCGTTATCAAGGAGGTTTCTCCAGTGGTCACATACAAGGTCCCGTCACTTTTCTTTCTCACGTCTCCCCCCCCAATGTCACTGGGATTAAGAGTCAAGAAATTATTTCCTGAGCCGAAACCGAACACAAGTTTCTCCGGGGAGACAAACACGCTCTTATCCCCCTTGTGCATATTCAGCTCTGGCATACCCGTATTCTGGTTCACGGCGAAACGCATGATCTCTTCCCCGTTATAGGCGATCCTCAAATAACCGTTAGAGATGACAAGCTCCGTCTTAGTACCAAGGGAGTGAAAGATGCCGTTCATGTCCACGGAGCCATCGGTCTTAACTATGAACTTATCATTTACGTTCAAGTTACTTGTTTTTATCGCCTTGGCTATAACGAGAGAAGTGATGAGCAAGTCCGTATCTATCAACTGGGTATTGATAGATGCCCCGTTTATGAGGGTCTTGCCCTTCGCCGCTTGTTCCTTCATCGAGGCGTAATCCGCGTATCCCAATTGTTTGGCCATCTCGTTTTTGTCCGCCTCGGTAATCGTCTCGATATCGGAGATAAAAACATCGGAGGCCTCATTGACCGCCTCCTCCTTGATCTTCTGTTGAATCGCCTTGTTTGCGTTCTCTATGGCCGTGGCAAGTGAGGCATAGGCGCTGTTGAACGCGGAGAACTTACTATCGACAATCTCCTTCTCGGTTATTGTCGTCTTACCGTCCGAAATGGCCGTCTGTATAGATGCCAACAGATTATCCACCGCTCCCATGAACGTCACCTTGGCGTTCAATAAATCCGTTTTTGGGGTACCTGAAAGGAAAGGGTTGGTATATAACGTGTTGTAGGTTGATTCCACCTCTTTCTTAGTAGCGTTCACCGTATTGGTGTACTTTCCTATGGCCACCGCCTCCGATCTGGAGATAATCCCGTCCTCGAACGCCTCGTCCGTGAAGTCCTTCAAGCCCAAGACATCGCTCTTGGCGGTATTGGCGCTATCCATCGCGCTCGTAGCGTTCTTGTTAGCCTCATTCGCGGCTTTCTGGGCGTTATCCGAGTATGACTTAAGATTATCCTGTATTTTTTTGTTGGCGTTCTCCACGGCGGAATAAAAATTACCGCAAGCGGTATTGAACGCCGTGTATTTATCGTTTATGCCGGCTATCTCCTCTTCCGTGGCCTTCTTGTCCGCTATGGCCTTGTTTACGGCGTCGATCAGGCTATCTATGGAAGAGAACAGGGTTTCCTTGGCCTCTTCCAAGGAGACAAGCTCTGCCCCGTCAAGATAAGGATTGATCCTCAACTCATTATATGTAGCCAATGACGATGCCTTCTCGTTGTTTACGATATCTATATAGCGGGCGATATCCTTGGTCTCCGCCTCCGATATGATTCCATCGGCGAAGGTGTTATCAACGTAATACTTGAAATCATCCACCGAGCCTTGCACTCCCTCGATAGCCTCTTGGGCGGCGGAGGCGGCTTCTTGGGCATTCTTGATGGAATTATTTATGCCTTCCATGTCCGGCTTGTCTGTCAAGTTCTCGAAGCCGGCAGACCCCGGTTTTATGACTACCTTGCCCGTGAATACGTTCTTGTCGGCGTTCGGGGAAATGACCGTCACTTCCTTATTCAACATCGAGTAAGAGTTGATACCGGAATACAGCTTGAAGCACGGAGCGTCATCGTCGTAGGAGGATAGATAAACTACATGCTGACGATTGGTATCCGTCTTGTTGCCTATCGTGACGATCGTATCACCCGCCTTCGGGACCATGCTGCCGGGGTCACAATCATCCATCGACAAGTCTATATAATCACCCCCCAAGCCTACGACCCTGCGCCAGTAATACTGGTTACGGACATTATGGGATATCCCGGTCTTCACGTTAAACTCTCGGCATTGGACCATGTCATCGATAGCGAACTCATTTACGATCTCCCTCTCCCCGTCGGTCTGCCGGAAATAACACCTGTACACGTTGGTGGTGGCACGAGCCGATCCCCCCAAGGAGTATAACCGGCTATTCTCGGTGTCATATAAGGGATCGCCGTTAAAGTCATATAAGGCATCCAGCTCTACCGATACCTCCTCCACCCTAATGCACTCCATGCTCGCCGGAGATAATACGATACGCCCTCCCACGTGAGAGAGGTGCTTGATCTCCAACGTGTCGAAATAGGCCTTGAGACGGATGTAGATCTCGTCCGCCTCTATATATGATTTACCGGTCTTTGGGTCCCTTTTCACGAGGAACCCCGTGCCGAAAGGACCGGCGGCAAAATCCTGAGACTCGATATTATCAGATATCAATCCTCCGAGGAGCTTGATAAGATATTTGGTCTGGTCCGGCTTGTCCTTGCGCAAGAATGTCGCCAACGAGCGAAGGGCGGAGAATACGTTGCTGTCGCTTGCCGGGGTGGAGTCATTGGTACGGATAACGTATACGCCGCTTCCCCCTGAACCGGTATATGTCTGTCCTTTATAAGTCAAGGAATCAACCTTGTCCTCCAATTCACCAAGCCGGCTGTATTGAGTGCTCTCGCCTATAGTATATACAGGAGAATCATAAGGGATATCAAGGCTCATCTCCCAGCCTATAACACGACTGATACGCCCTTCCGACGAGAAGAAAGCGGGATTGACCATCCGCATCCTCTGCCCCACGTCGTAAGTCCGGTTGATCTGGTCTTGATAGACCCATTCCGAGTCCAACGTAGTCGGGTACGTGCCATCGTCAATACTGGTTCTCTTTATATATTCTTTACCCTTGGCCAGAAGCTCCGCCTCCGCCTCCGGTATATATTGGTCGGACACTAATTGTATATTGAATCCGGAAAGTATATATTTATCGCCGTTCTCCGGACGGATCACATCGTCTGGTAACAAGCGGCCATAATCCTCGTTAGCGACGATCTCCCATAATTGCTCGACGGGTTCCGATCCCTCGGGATTAAAAGTGACTCCGAAAGTCATGCCATTAAGTCTCCCGGATTGGAACGTGACCTTCAATTTCTCGCCCTCTATGATATATTCATCCTTGAACACCAATCCGGTATCCTTGTATTGATAAGCCTTGAAAGTCCCCGTCACCTCTCCGTCCGTCTCTATGTTCCTGTCCACGGTCTTAACATCCGACAACGTACCTATCCGTCTGGGATAGATATCGTCAAATACCACCACGTCCTCCACGGCCTCGGCGTTGGTCATGCCGGGATAGGCATCTATATACGGTGTCCCAGATGGGAGCATGAGCCGCTTTTGCACGACACCGTTGACTACGGTCTGCTCATCTACCGGACGATAGTTGGCAGGGATGTTTCTGGTACCTCCGAACACGTATATACGTGTCGCGTAAGTACCCTTGCTATCGTTACGGGTCATGGAGGAAGCCTCCACGCCCAACTCTATCTTGACGGCGTCACCGAACTCGCATCGTCCGAAATGGATAATATTCTCGGTTATCCAGCAGTCGCAATTCCACTTGTCCTCGGCGGCCATCGAGAAAAGGGCGTCCAAAAGGTGGATATTGTCATAAGACATCAACACGGCCTTGTTCTCGACCGTGTTGTCTATATCAAAGTCATAATCGACGCCGTTATACGTATATCCGTTAGCTTTAAGGTTACGCAGGAACACGCCCAGTTGCGTGTCAAGAGTGGCGGTAAGGTTCCATCCTGCCTCCTGTCCATGATTTTCCGGGGTATACTTGAATATCTTCGTGTTCCACTCATAATAATAAGCGTCCAACCTTAACTCATAATCATATTTTCCCGGCACCACATTGGGCTTCTGCAAGGATAGGTATTTATATACCTTGGACAACTTACCTCCTAAAGCGTCATCGAGTACCCCTCTCATGTCCACATAGTCGCCCGGCTTGAAATCAATAGGCGTTTCAACGCTAAAAGGAAGGGTTATATAGTCCTCCTTCATCAAGGTGAATCTCCCCTTTGCGCCCCTGTTTATAGGGGTAGAGAAACGAGTATTGCCCGATATGTCCTTAATCTCGATCATGAACTCAAAGTTCACGCATATAAGGGGGATGGCAAAAAATCAAGCGGACCTAAAAAAAACAATGGCGGGATTGTTGTAATTTTGTTGTAAGAGGAAATAAAAAAGCCCGAACCGAAAGGACGGAACGGGCTTAAGCTTAAGATACAGTGTTGAAATATTTATTTTTAATCACTTAATCACTTCCTTATATACTGGATTATCAAAATCTATATCCGAAACACTAAGACCTAACGATTTCAAATAAATAGAATATCGCTGATTTATCTCATTTATCCCATTATTTCTATATTCTGGATTAGTGCTAATAACAACATTTTTAAAGGATAAGCTATTTACTATATTATTAAATAGCAGCAACTTTGCCTCATCC
>ULTD01072606.1_pt1 | contig 13814 bp, 7 predicted proteins | sample 1957321 | NCBI WGS metagenome assembly ULTD01 (sample SAMEA4835726, study PRJEB28245) | human gut metagenome | biome: gut microbiome; material: fecal sample | place: Denmark | collected 2008
ATAATTAGATAATGAAACTTTCTATTTTTAACACTCTCCGTGCGGCAGCCTATGCAGTTGCGGCCGGACTCTTCGTTACTGCGGCAGTAGGATGCAATTCTTCAAGCAGTAATGACAAATCACTTTCAGTTTCTGACAGGTCAGTCATTCTCGATGGTGAAGGCGGCTCTCAGAAAATTTCAGTTTCAGCAAACGGCGTGTCATGGATTGCCACAGCTGCTGATTCTTGGGTAAAGGTAACTCCTCAGTCAGGAACCGGTGACTCATTTGTAGTAGTTTCCGCTGAAGCGAACAATACGGCTGAAATGAGAACTTCTTCCATTACTTTTGAGGCTCCAGGCGTAAGTCCGGTTGTAGTTTCAGTTCTTCAGAACGAAGGCTCAGGCTCTTCTGTCAGCGGCTCCGGCTATGAAGTGAAGAGCGTTATGTTCGCTTACTATGGTGACGGCCTTAACACTGGCGGAAAACTTGCTAATGTTGCTGTCTGCCTGTTCAATCAGGTTCCTAATGAGACCACCGGTAAATTCCAGAGTTATCCTCTGAAGGTCGTTGAACTTGTTACCAGTGTGCCTTTCAGTGATAACTACGAGACTGCTTGCAAGTCAGTTCTCGGTCATTCATACAAGACAAGCAAAACCGATAAGGAATATACTATCAATATCGCGAATTCATATTATGCCAATATGATTTCTGAAAGCAATACAGATGAGAAGCAGGTCGTTTCCGCTGAACTTACTGTATCTGAATTCCAGTCGAACGGTACTGTTAAAGTTTCCTACAATGTGACATTTGATGACAAATCCACAATGAGTGGAGTGTTTGAGAGTGACAAGGTTTTCCTTGCGGACTACAGCAAGGCTGCTGATTCTACATTGGAAAGTGACATAAATCCTGTATTTACAAGTGCGACGGCAACAATATATGAGATGGAAAAAGTGAAAGAATGTGCATTGGCCCTGGTTGATTTTACAGGTCCTACTTCTGATGGCCAGGATGTTCTTGCTCTCGGTATTTATACTGATTATGCGGATCTTACTACACTTGATCTTTCAGGAACATATAATTGTATAGCTGATAATGCTGATCTTGTACCGAATACTTTTGTTCCTGGTGCATTGAAAGATACAGATGACGGTAGGGTCAGACTGATTCCGACAATCTACTATCATAGCACATCTAAGGATGTTACCGCGTATGCTGTTCCTCATTCTGGTTCAGTAGTGTTCGCTAAATCAGGTGAGAAATATGATGTAACATTCAATTTCAAAGATGGCAACGGCTTCGCTATCTCCGGTAAATGCTCTATCAGTATCAGTGCGTCAGTCGGTAAACTCAGCACGTCTTCAGCAAGCCCATACTCAGTGAAGGTGGCTGATTTCGCCCGCAAATCTAACATCGGTGTTGCCAAACTCCCTTCAGTGAAGTTCGAAAGATTCTAATCAGAATACGTCATCCACAGTCCCGTGCCAGTCTGTTTGGCTACCGGGCTTAGATATCCACAAGGTCGATCCGTAAAAGGTCGGCCTTGTTTTTTCTGTCTAGTCCTGAAAAGTTTACCGATGTTGAACACGATGCGCAGCGCGTAATCGGCTATGTATTAGCATTTTAGGCGTTTTCAGAGTTGCCAAAAATCCAACTCTGATTTTGGTTAAATGCTTGATATTCAGTTATTTGCAGGTTGCGCTACAAGTCGTCATCAGACGACCGACCGGGTCCGGGTATTTGCGGCAGCAAATACGTGGAGGACGAAAAGGCCGCGCGGAGCGTCAGGGTTTGGGACAGAATCCCAATAAAAAACAAGGCTGAGGGCCTGGTCCTCGCGGGGGCTTCTTGCTGCCGCACGTGCCATCTCTGCGTGGCTTTCCATCGCCGCAGTGGCTTTCCCTGCCCGCCAACTCCCGGCCCGGCATCTGATGACCTGTCTCAATCCCCCTAACCCCCTTTTCAAGGGGGCACATCAGGGCCTACGGGCTTTCCATCGCCGCAGTGGCTTTCCCTGCCCGCCAACTCCGGCCCGGCATCTGATGATGCTTTGGTAACCCTTCGGACTGTTCGTCAAGCGCGAATAGACTCTAATAGGAGGAAAGCACTAAACCGCCCAGATAAACGGAACCAATGAGCATATTCCTAAAGCTGTATAAAGCCTGTAATCTATTGAACTATAGGTTATTATGTGGGGTTAAGCCGGCATTCAATGATGCTCACTCCCATAAAATAACAGGGGGATGAGCATCTTTCTGTTTGGGCTACAAGTTGCGTAACTGATTGTAGGATAGTGGATTGAGCAGGTATTTGCTCTACTATCGATATGCTCATTGGTACGAAAAACAACTCAGGATAAACATTCATAGTTCCAATCAACTACTACTCCTATTTACAGCCAACATCGTGATTTTTCCTTTACAGCCAACGCTGTGAATCCTCAGGCCGGTAAATTCACAGTTACAGCATTCCCCGGAGCAAATCTCTGTCTATTTGAATAATCCTGGACAATGTCGGCAGTGATATTCCATAACGCCGTCTCATTATCGATGCTAAAGATATTCTTTCTTCTACCGACAACTGCATAATACTTTTCTTTCCGTATTTCTCACGAATAAAGATATCTCTCGACGCACATAGTTCATCATCACTATACCGGCTCTTGGTTAATATCCCAGTGTCAGCTTCAAGTTCGGCATCATTGTTTTTAAGAATGTAATAGAGAAGCTGCATAGGGCGGACGAATATTGTTTCAACTGTCTTGTAATCAACATAGTCGCCGGGGAAAATCATACCATTCATATCTATACGCCATTCAGCAGGAAATTTACAACGACTTCCAGTTATTTCTCTCATTTTGACGACAGACAGACTTGATATCGGTGTATAATTATGTAACACGAATGAGCGTGAAGCAAAGTACAAATTTGTGGAACTCCACCTGTATTCTCCAGGCATAATCTGAATACCGGCAGACATCGGATTCCTTAAAACATAGGCGATGGCGCGGACACAATAATTAGGGTCTGACATTTCTTTACACCCAATATCAGCCCCGTTCAGATTGCGTTCTGTTCCGTATTTATTCTTCAGGTATTTGCCGATAAGAAGTTTATAGTGTTTCATAAATAATAGTCCATCGTCTTTTTCGCAATCGAGAATAAAGTGAACGTGATTATTCATAAGACAGAAAGCAAGAATCTTGACATCTATGTATTGTATCTTGCATATAGCAATGGCGTTCATTCCATAGATATAGTCTTCGTTAGATGAGAAAATGATGTTTTTCAACAATCCGTTTGTGCAAAAATGATAATACATTGTTTTTTTACGCAAAATAAGGAAAAACTGTCCGTGTTCAGAAAATGAAAACGCATTATTTGAAAAAGTGGCCTTAGGTGCACATACAAGGCTGGTTTTATTCGATGGGTAAGACAATATTTGCCGCAAATATAGTCTTTAAATTATATTAAATTATAGATGTACGCTCAAAGGAAATCACTTGTAGTATGCAACCAGGAATAGGTCAATTTCGGAATAAGTTTATTCTTTCGCGTAGAGAATGGATTCAGAGTGTCCTGTGACTAAGAGCTGGACAGCGGCATGGTCCGCGGCGAATTGCGAAGCACTTGAGCAGAGCGGGCTTTTGCCGCTGCCGGCGCTCACGCGTCAGTTGCCAGAAACTGGCGGGCAGTGACAGCCTTGTGGCGATGGAAAGCCCGCAGTCCCTGATGTGGGGGCCGACTAAAAAGTCACGAAGGGACCGCGCCGGGGCGCGAGATACCCCTAATAAGGGTCGCAGACGTTAGTCTGCGGGGGTTAGAAAGTCCGGAGGAGGGGGAACAAAAGACTTTTTGGTCACCCTCATGGGGGATTAAATAGGCTGTCGTTTCAGTTTGCGAGACCTTCAGGTGTTACTTGCAGTTGTCGACGTTGCTCTGGACGCGATATCTTTAGGCGATTTTCGCTGCTCCCAGCGCGCACGCTACAGCCTTCACCGTCAAGTTTTGTCCGTCCGTCGAAGAGTAAGCGTAGCCAGCAGTTGCAGTCTTGACAGTTCGTAAGCGTCTCTGCAGAAAATGGAACCAGTGAGCATATCCCTAAAGCTGCAAAACGCCTGTAATCTATTGAACCATAGGTTATTATGTGGGGTTAAGCCGGCATTCAATGATGCTCACTCCCATAAAAAAACAGGGGGATGAGCATCTTTCTGTTTGTCTTATAATGTACGTAACTAATTGTGGGATAGTGGATTGGGTGGGTATTTGCTCTGCTGTCGATATGCTCATTGGTACGAAAAACAACTCAGGATAAACGAGATTATGAGGAACAAGAGTGTGAAAGATCCGTAAGCGAAGATTGCTGGAACGCGAATGATTGGTGGAAAGCGAAGATTGGTGGAAAACGAATGTAGGAGTCGTCCTGAAGGAACGAAGTTTCGGCAGATGAATGGAGCGAAACAATAGTCGTCAGTAAAAACAAACGAGGCCGACCCAAAATGGGTCAGCCTCATTCGATTTATGTTCTTCGTGCCAAGTAACCGATAGAGATAACCGATTCCTTAGCCGAAAAATGATTACAACTGTGGACCAGCCTTAACGAGAGCCTTGCCTGCGCGGTTGCCTTCGTATTTGCCGAAGTTCTTGATGAACCTTGCAGCGAGGTCTTTAGCCTTAACTTCCCAGTCTGCAGCATTTGCGTATGTGTCGCGTGGGTCGAGGATGTGAGTATCAACACCCTTGAGCTCTGTAGGAACTACGAAGTTGAAGTAAGGGATAGTCTTGGTAGGAGCGCTGTCGATGCTGTGATCGAGGATGGCGTCGATAATACCACGAGTATCACGGATAGAGATACGTTTTCCAGTACCGTTCCAGCCAGTGTTTACGAGGTAAGCCCTTGCACCGCTCTTCTTCATGTGGCGAACGAGCTCCTCAGCATACTTTGTAGGATGGAGTTCGAGGAATGCCTGTCCGAAGCAAGCAGAGAATGTAGGAGTAGGCTCGGTGATACCGCGCTCTGTACCTGCAAGCTTAGCTGTGAAACCTGAAAGGAAGTAGTACTTTGTTTGCTCAGGATCGAGGATAGATACTGGAGGAAGTACTCCGAATGCATCAGCTGAAAGGAAGATAACCTGCTTAGCAGCTGGAGCATGTGATACAGGACGTACGATGTTGTGGATGTGATAGATAGGGTAAGATACACGAGTATTCTCGGTAACGCTCTTGTCTGCGAAATCGATCTTGCCGTTCTCGTCCACTGTTACGTTCTCAAGGAGAGCGTCACGGGTGATGGCACCGTAGATATCCGGTTCTGACTCCTTGTCGAGGTTGATGACCTTAGCGTAGCAACCACCTTCGAGGTTGAAGATACCGTTGTTGTCCCAGCCGTGCTCGTCGTCACCGATGAGGAGACGCTTAGGGTCTGTAGAAAGGGTAGTCTTGCCAGTTCCTGAAAGACCGAAGAAGATAGCGGTGTTCTCACCGTTCTTGTCGGTATTTGCAGAGCAGTGCATAGAAGCGATGCCCTTGAGAGGCAGGAAGTAGTTCATCATAGAGAACATACCCTTCTTCATCTCACCACCATACCAAGTATTGAGAATAACCTGCTCGTGTGATGTTACATTGAAGAGGACAGCAGTCTCTGAACGGAGACCGAGCTCCTCATAGTTCTCAACCTTTGCCTTGGCTGCGCAATATACTACGAAGTCAGGCTCCTGATCGAACTCTTTCTGGTTCTTAGGACGGATGAACATGTTTGTAACGAAGTGAGCCTGCCATGCAACTTCCATAATGAAACGAACCTTCATTCTGGTGTTCTCGTTTGCACCGCAGAAACCGTCAACTACGAAAAGTCTCTTGCCGGAAAGCTGTTTTACAGCGAGCTTCTTGCAGGCTTTCCAAGTCTTCTCTGAAGCAGGATGGTTGTCGTTAGGATACTCTGGAGTGTTCCACCATACGGTGTCCTTAGAGGTCTTGTCCATAACGATGTACTTGTCCTTAGGAGAACGTCCGGTGTAGATACCGGTCATAACGTTGATGGCACCGAGTTCGGTCTCCTGACCTTTCTCATAACCGGTAAGCTCCGGTCTTGTCTCTTCGTTGAAGAGAACTTCGTAAGATGGGTTGTAAAGGACTTCTTTTACACCTTTAATTCCATACTTGCTTAAATCCAATGTTGGCATAATGTAAATAATATGTTTAAAATATTATAACTGATTTCGTTTTTCAAATCGCCTGCAAAATTAAGACAATTTTATGATTACTGCCACATTTGCAGACTTAATTTTTCGTATTTTTGTAAAAATTCCAACCCCAAACGTATGCAAAAAATTTGCCATATGAAGAGGATAAGGAATATAAATTGTTTTACCACGACTTTCCTAAGTAATAATATATTATGGAGCCGATAGACATACTTGAACAATACTGGGGATATTCCTCGTTCCGTCCGATGCAGGAGAATATAGTGCGCACGGCATTGTCCGGAAAAGACGTGCTTGCCATCCTTCCTACAGGCGGTGGAAAATCAGTCTGTTTCCAAGTCCCGGCTCTTATGAAAGACGGCATTGCACTGGTCATTACGCCGCTTATCGCACTTATGAAAGACCAGGTGCAGAACCTGAACGCCAGAGGCATCAAGGCCGTAGCCATCTATGCCGGAATGACCCACTGGGACGTGGACCTCGCCCTTAACAATGCCGCATACGGTGACGTGCGCTTTCTGTACATATCCCCTGAACGCATTGGCACGCGACTCTTTCAGTCCTACATCCCGGTCATGAAATTCAGTTTCATAGTCATTGACGAGGCGCATTGCATATCCCAATGGGGCTACGACTTCAGACCAGACTACCTGAAAATCGGGGAGCTGCGCGATCAGGTGGAAGCGCCGGTGATAGCATTGACAGCGACAGCGACGCCGGAAGTGGCCGACGACATCATGGAAAAACTCAAATTCCGTGAAAAGACATTGATCCGAAGCGGCTTTGAACGCCCTAACCTTTCATATATAGTGCGCAAATGCGAGGATAAGATGGGGCAGATGCTGAATATCTGCAATGGCGTGAAGGGCACCGGAATCGTTTACGTCAGAAGCCGGAGCAAGACTGAAGAACTCGCAGCCGCGCTTTCAGCACACGGAATCTCAGCCTCATTCTATCACGCCGGACTGGGCCACGAACTGAGGATGCTCCGCCAGGAAGAGTGGAAAAGCGGAAAAACCAGAGTCATGGTCTGTACCAATGCCTTCGGAATGGGCATTGACAAGCCGGATGTGCGCTTCGTCATTCACGCAGACATGCCGGATTCGCCGGAAGCATATTTCCAGGAAGCCGGAAGAGCGGGACGTGATGGCAAGGACTCATACGCCGTGCTGTTGTGGAACTCCTCTGACGTGAAGAGGCTCAGGCAGATAGAGACAGTCTCGTTTCCGTCATTGGAATACGTGGAGGACATATTCCACAAGGTGTTCGCGAACAGCAATTTCGCTTACGGACAGGGACTTGGATGCCAGGTGCGGTTCGACCTCATAGAGTTCTGCAAACGGTTTTCGCTGAACCGTTCCTCCGCCTACTACGCGGTCAAATATCTGGAAAGAGAAGGGCATTGGACTTATACTGAGGACATTGAGGCCCCGACAAGAGTCCGCATAGCCGTAAACAGGGACGACCTGTACGATGTGGAATTCAGCGACAGGACCATGCTGGACGTCCTGGAAGTGCTTATGCGCCGCTATGACGGAATATTTTCATTCTCGGTCCCTATCGAAGAAGACTACGTGGCCCAGCGGTGCTCAATCACGGTCCCGAACCTCAGGCAGACATTGTACAACCTCTCCCTCGAGCACGTGATAAAATACATTCCGGGGCAGCGTGCCGATGTGCTGACCCTTCACAGTGAGCACCTTACGCCCGGCAACGTAAAGCTTTCCCCGTCCCGCTACCAGATGTTGAAAGAAACTTGGCACAAGCGCATGGAAACCATGGTGGAATACGTGAGCGAGGAGAACACCTGCCGTTCCCGCTTCCTGCTTTCTTACTTCGGCCAGACCGAGTCCGCGAACTGCGGCCGTTGCGACATCTGCCGCGAAGGAAAAGCCTCCGAGGACGCTGCCCAGCCATCCGGCGGTGCCAATGAAAAAGTCAATGAAAAGAATTTGACTGCCGAGGCGCTGACTGCTTTTGTCAATGAAACAATGCATGGTGCCTACACGCTCCGTGACATCAATGCCAGGTTTGCTGATCCGTCAGTATCCTATTCTCCTGATTATCTGACCATTCTGCGTGAACTCATAGACTCCGGCAAGGTACCTCCCTACAAGAGCTGACAGGCGCAGAAGGAAAGGCAGTCCGGACAGAACCCTATCCCTCGATGACAAGACCGTCGAAAGCCGGCTTTATATCAATATCGGGAGCCAACTCCTGCAACTGACTGCAAAATTCCGGATATGTAGGAAAAGTATGAGACAGATGAGTCAGCCAAGTGTGCTCCGCTCCGATTGTCCTTGCAAGGTCAATGGCTTGATACAGAGAGAAATGCGAATGATGAGGCTTGTAGCCTACCGTATTGAGCGTAACATGCTTCAGCCCTTTCAGCTTGCAGAATTCGCTCTCCGGCAGCAGACTCATATCCGTTATATATGCAATGTCACCGAATCGGAACCCCAGGACCGGCATCTTGTCGTGCATTCCTCGGATCGGAATGATCTCAACCCCCTTTCCAGTAGGAGACGGAAGTCCGCCATGAAAGTCAATGTCATCTGCGACACAGGCAGGCGTGGCATTCCTGTTGTCAGTCGGGATATGGTTCCCGTCCGCATCTACATAGCAGTAGCCGACATCATGCACCCAGACCAGCTCCCTGTCATCATCTCCAGGCTCCACGAAAAACGGCCTCTCATCTATCAGATGCACGTGCCATTCCGGAGCACCCGGATATTTCTTCTCAGCGAAAACATAGTCGTAACTCTCTCGGAGTGAGTCCAATACCTGCTCTTCGCAATATATCTCGGCAGCCCTGCGGTCGATGTAGTTCAATGACCTGACATCATCCAGTCCACCCGTATGGTCCCTGTGGCTGTGCGTGAGCAGTATCGCATCCAAGTGCGAAACCCCCTGTCTGAGCATCTGCATCCTGAAATCAGGACCCGCATCCACCAGGATAGTCAGCCCGCCATATTCCACCAGAGCAGCTGACCTGAACCTTTTGTCGTGCTGGTCAATGCTTTGGCATACAGTGCATTTGCACCCTATGATAGGCACACCCTGCGACGTTCCTGTGCCGAGAAAAGTCAGCCGCGCCTTCATAAAGTCACCTCCACAAGTTTTCCAGCGAGCGATTCGTCCCAATTCCGTTCCACCCTTATATAGTTGCCGGTGTAGCCGCTCATCTTCCCGTCAGTGCAGCTCTCCTCGAAAAGCACATTCTCCTTCACACCTTTCTGAGACTCAATGAATTCCTCGTTCAGACTGCGGCACAGACCCTCAAGCATCTCCACACGTTTGGTCTTGACGCAGTCCTGCACCTGGTCCTTACGCATTGCCGAGCGGGTCCCGGCCCTTCTCGAGTAAGGGAAAATATGTATGAACGCAGGTCTGATCCTGTTTTTGAGGAAGTCGTACGTCTCCTGGAACAGTTCGTCAGTCTCACCGGGCAGACCGGCTATGACGTCTATTCCGAAGAACACCGAAGGCTTCAAACTCCCGTCAGGATATGTCTCGCCCGGCTTAGGATTCATCTTGCTGCGGATATAGTCTATCTTCTCAGCGAAAAATTCTGTGGTATATTTCCTGCCCACATCCTTCAGAACCGTATCGCTGCCACTCTGGAGCGGAATATGGAAATGCGGCTGGAACTTGGTCCCTGACGCGATCCAGTCTATGATGTCCTCAGTCAGCAGATTCGGCTCAATCGATGAAATCCTGTACCTCTCAATACCTTCCACATCGTTCAGCCTCTTCAGCAGCTCCAGGAAACTCTCCCCGCTTTTCCTGCCGAAATCACCGGTATTGACCCCGGTCAGCACAATCTCCTTTACACCTGCGGCCGCGATCTTTTCAGCTTCGCTGACAGCCGTGTCAATGCTTATGCTCCTGCTCCTGCCACGTGCAAACGGAACAGTGCAGTAGGCGCAGAAATTGTCGCATCCGTCCTGCACCTTCAGGAAAGAACGCGTGCGCTCCTCGCCGCTCGAGTAAGCCGCGAAAGTGGCGCTGTCGGAAGGCATTGTCCTGTACTCATTTTCAGCCGGTCCGGCTGAGGCTTTTCCGTCAATGAGATCCAACGTCCTCTTTACCAGCGAACTCTTCTCATCAGCGCCGAACACCAGGCTGACGCCTTCCAGGGCCTCCACTTCCTGACGTTTGAGCTGGGCATAGCAGCCTGTCACGACAATAGTCGCCTCAGGTGCGGTCCTGTGGATCTTGCGGATGATGTTTCTGGATTTCCGGTCGGCATGCTCCGTCACTGAACACGTATTTATAATATATAGGTCAGCCTTACTGTTCCATGGAACGGATTCGTAGCCGGCCTTGATGAAATTTCTTTCGTATGTGGAGGTCTCGGCATAGTTCAGTTTGCAGCCGAGAGTGATATATGATGCTTTTTTCGTCATAGCAGTATGTCAATGTCCTAAAAGGGATGCCTCAGTGTCCTAAGATGAGGAATACGCATGGCCTCTTGCCTATGACCTCGTTCTTGCCGGCAGCGAATTTCTTCCACTCCGCAATAGTCTTGGTCCGGATAAATGCGTCAGGCATAGTGATATTCGCCGCAATACACAACTCGGTACTGTTCTGGCAGATGTTCAGTATGTCGGCAAACAGAGACTCGTTCCTGTAGGGCGTCTCTATGAAAATCTGAGTCTGATGCTCTGAGGCAGAACGCCTCTCAAGCGATTTCAGCGCCTGTCTCCTCTCGTCAGTCTTGGCCGGGATGTAGCCTGAAAATGCGAATGTCTGCCCGTTCAGTCCTGAGGCCATCAGAGCCAGCATCAGGGAGGACGGCCCCGAGCACGGCACCACCTCTATACCTTCTTTATGGCAGAGACTTACAAGCTGGGCACCGGGATCAGCCACTGCAGGAAGACCGGCTTCTGTAATCAGGCCGACGTCCTTCCCATTTTCAAACAAGGTCAGCAGAGCCCTTACCTCGTCAGGCTTGGTGTGCTCGTTAAGCTCGTGAAAATCAAGTTCCTGTATATGTCCTTTCAGCCCTGCAGCCGACAGATACCTTCTTGCTGTCCTGGTCGCCTCCACCACGTAAGTGTCCAGTTTCGGCAGCATTGACAAAACTCCTTCCGGTATGACTTCCTTCGGGTCGTTCTCTCCGAGCGGTGACGGTATCAGGAACAGTCTTCCCCTGTCATTTTTTCTTTCCATTTGTTCTCTTTTTCTTAGGCTCCTGAGCCTCTATTTTTATTCTGACTTTTCTTTCGTTCTGTATCTCCTGCTGTCTGGCAGCCTCCAGTTCCTGCTTTCTCTTCTTGCTGCGGAACAGGTTGCGCAGGAATTCGCCTATGGAATCGTACTCTTTCTGGTAGGTCAGACCGACTCCGTTCCTCTGCGAATTGTCCAGATAATTAGTGTACTGGTCCGCCGAGTGCGAGAACAGGTTCAGCCTGAGCGCGCCCGGTTTGTCGAGTTTCACGTCAATGTCCAGGTCTCCCACGACCTCGCTTCCGGATGTGTTGGAACTGTACTGCCGGTTGCCGATGGTGCCGTTCACGATTACCCTGTTGTTGAACAGTGCAGTGGACAGCGCCACGTCGAAGATGTCGCTTCCGCTTGCATTCTGCTGATAGTCAAGCCCGAAATCGACCGGTATGTTCAGTTTCTGCAATATGTTGTTCAGCTGCGCGGACATGATTTCCGAGACATTGGAATAGAGCATTGTTGAAGACGTGTTCGTGATGCCCGACTGCTCGTCCGGCAGGAAACTGTTGCTGATGAGCAGTGCCAACAGCTGTTTCTGGACCTTGTCCTGCGTGTTGAGGGCACTCTCCACCTTGTTCATTGTAGTCGGGTCGAGGTCAGGGATGTTTATTGAGAAGCCCAATCTCGGGTTGCGGATCTTGTCGGTTATGGAAATGCCGCACTCGACTGTCCGCCTTGCCGTGGACGTGGTATCAGCGATGAGCGTGCCAACAGAAGCCTTGGTCTTGTATAATGCATTGATATTCAGGTCGCTGTCCATAACGTCGCCGTTGAATCTGACGGAGCTGCCGTTCTGTATGGTGAAGTCCCTCTTGGCGATGCCCAATGCGACGAAATGGTAGGTTCCGCTCGTGATGATGTAGTTTCCGTTTATGCTGAACGCCCCCGCTGAAGGCCTGATGTCCAGGTCAATGACTCCGTTTCCGTTGCCGCTCAGGATGTTGCCCGCGTCCTTGTCTATTTCAATGCTGGCCGTAACGTCCGGTGTGGCATTGATATGAAGCCTGATGCCGAGGCTGTTGGCCTGTTTCTCCTTTTCGCGCAGCCTTTCCATCATCGCCTCGTAAGGGTCAATGAAGATTTCCCTGTACGGTTCCTTGAAAGTAAGCAAGTTGGACTTGCCGCTTGAGGACGATGAACTTGTCGGAATATGGAATTCGCCACGTCCGGCGGTTCTTGCATCGGCGGACAGCAGAATCGAGTTGAGCGGTCCGGTGACAGTCAGGTTTCCGGTAGCGGAAAGGCCTCCGTAGAAGAACGGGTTGTCCTTCTCGGCCAGGTTCAGGACTTCCATCTCGTTGAAATGGATATCGGTGTCGAAAGTCATGTCCCGGAAATGGTTCCAACTGATGCCGCCGCTCACCGTGCCTGTCTTGCCGAATCTGTCATTGACCTTTACGTTCAGGAATTTCACGCCGTTGCTGTCCAGTGATACCGGGCCGTCAGTGAGGTAACCGACATTGGTAAAGTCCACTTTCAGCAATGTGTTTTCTAGCCTGAGGTCTTTGCTGCTGATATCCAGTGCATTGTAAGGGCCGCTGAAGGCGATGTCGCCGGATATCTTGCCGTCGATTTCGCTGAACAGGGAACTCAGGAACGGCATGGCATATCCTGCATTGAGGCCGTCGAGCGAAATGTTTCCCTCCACCTGCCTGCTTGACGGGTAGAAATTGCCGAATGCATCGAATGTCTTCTTTCCGTCCAGCAGGTTGCGGCATACGTAGTTGAAGCCCTGCCTGCCCTCGTCCCAGACTCCGGCCACCTTCACTTTCCCGGCTCTCTGGCCGCCGAACATGGTAGAATCGCAGGTGAGATTCAGCAGGATGCCGGCTTTCCGGATGCTGGACGATGTCACCATGGCGCGCCCGGTCAGCAGTCCCTGAATGTCCATTTCCCCGTTGCCGGTGAAGTAGTTGGTCAATGAGATGTCGAACTTGTCCAGACTCACCCGGAGCGTGTCCGGTTCTGCTGACGACCAGCCTCCGTCTATATTGATCGCCTGGTTGTCCCCGACAATCCTGAGCGAATCTACCTTTATATGATTGTCGTGCAGGTCAATGTCGGATGATGCGATGTTCCACAGTTTGGATTTGAGGTAAATGTATGATGGTCTGAACATTGTCTTCAATGACAATGAATCGTCCTCGTCCCTGTACAGCATTCCGTCGAGGAAAAGCTCGCCGCGGCTGGCGAGTTCCTCTTCATTGTCATAACTGATGCCGACGCGGAGAGAATCATTGTCGGCAATGAGTTTTACGCTGGACTTGCGCATCAGTGCCGGTCTGGCCATAATCTCGTCGGCGAGAAGGTCTCCGCTCAGTTTTCCGTCAGCGTTATTTATCCGTAACTTGATGTTCTTCAGGTATTTGTCCCTTAACGCTATCCGTCTGGAGTTCAGCGA
>ULTD01055675.1_pt1 | contig 13581 bp, 8 predicted proteins | sample 1957321 | NCBI WGS metagenome assembly ULTD01 (sample SAMEA4835726, study PRJEB28245) | human gut metagenome | biome: gut microbiome; material: fecal sample | place: Denmark | collected 2008
CCGGTGCCCCAAACGACATTGTTTCCGTGCAGAACATCGTAGTTGAGAAGCGATCCGATCGCGTACAGGGCCGGTTCTTCCCGGCCGGCGGAAAGAACCTTTCGTCCTGTGATTTTCTCAACGATGTAGGGAGACAGTTCGTCACCGAAATTGCAGATGCCGCTGCAGTAAAAAAGCTTCACCGGATGGCCTGGTACAGCGGCGTTGGCTCTTTGCGGTAACGACATATGACTGTCTCCCAGGGAAAGAAACGATTATAAGTTTTGTTACTGAGCGCAATCGGGGCTTACAGCCACCGTGTGGAAGCCTGCATCCACGTAGATCGTGTCGCCGGTGATGCCGCTTGCGAGATCCGACAGAAGGAACGCTGCGGTGTTGCCCACTTCATCAATCGTCACGGTACGGTGCAGGGGCGAGGTCTTTTCCATGTAGTCAAGGATCTTGGAGAAATCCTTGATGCCGGAAGCAGCCAGGGTCTTAATGGGGCCCGAAGAGATGGCGTTGGCGCGGATTCCCTGAGGCCCCAGCGACCCCGCAAGGTAGCGCGTTGCGGCTTCAAGGGCAGCCTTGCAAAGTCCCATCGTGTTGTAGTTGGGAACGGTGCGTTCACTTCCGAGATACGTAAGCGTCAGAATCGACGCCTGACGGCCCTGCATGAGCGGCAAAAGGGCCTTCGCAAGAGCCGGCCACGAGTAGGCGGAAATGTCCATCGCGGTGTGAAAGCCCGAGCGGGAAAGGCCGTCCAAAAAGTCCCCGGCAATCGCTTCACGCGGCGCAAAGCCGATCGAGTGCACAAAGCCGTCGAGACCGCCCCAGGCGCTTCTCAGGCTCCCAGTCACTGCCTGAATCTGCTCATCGTTACTCACATCCATCTCGAGCACGAGGTCACTGCCGAATTCGGCGGCAAAACCGGCAACGCGGTCCTTAAAGCGCTCGCCCACATAACTGAAGGCAAGTTCCGCACCTTCACGGTGACAGGCTTTGGCAATACCGTAGGCAATCGAACGGTTGGAGAGGACGCCTGTGATCAGAAGGCGCTTACCGGATAAGAAACCCATAGCAGTTTTCCTTTTTCTAAAAAGTCGGCGGTTTCCGGCATTATCGGCGGATCACGAGGCATTGGCCAACGCGAAGCCGGGAACTTGCCAGAGAATTGATGTTTTTGATGCGGGCAATGCTTGTGCCGTAGCGGCGCGCAATCGAAGAGAGCGTGTCACCCCGGCGCACGGAATACGTCACCTTCCCCTTGCGGCTGCACGCCGCCCGCGAGAGGACCGAGCGCGGGCGCTTGGCTTTGGGGCTCACCACAATGATGAGGCGCTGCCCGATGCGAAGCTGTGAGGTGCGCAGGCGGTTTGCGGTACGAAGTGACTTCTGCGTCACGCCGAACCGCGCGGCAATCTCGTAGAGCGTGTCGCCTCTGCGGACACGGTAGACGATGCGGCGCACTTCAGGTTCCGAGAGTTTGAGGCTCGCGTTTAATTCGTCTTCAGAAATGGCCGGGGCATCCTGGCCTCCGGCGTCCACCAACAGTGCTGAGCCTGCCAAAATCCGGCGCCCCCGGGGAATACGGTTGATGCGCCGCAAGTCGTCCTCTGTCATGCCGGTTTTGTTCGCGACGTCCAAAAGCGTTTCACCTGCCTGCGTGTGATAAAGCGCCCAGGAAGAAAGCGGTTTTCCGGTATCGACCCAGCTTGCGAGGTTATCCATAAAGACCGCCACGCGGTCAATGGGCAGCAGAATGTAGGAGTTGTGGCTTGCCACAATCACCGGAAGGTTAAACCCCGGGTTTAAGAGCTTAAAGTCTTCGGGCTCCATTTCCGCCAGACGCGCCGCGGTATCAAGGTCAATGTCGCGGCTTTTGGTGATGCGCACAAAATAGGGCGAATTTTCGATGTCAGGCAGCGTCACGCCGTACTGCTCGGGGTGCTCGATGATCTCACGCACCGCCATGAGTTTGGGAACGTACCAAGCGGTTTCCCGGGGCATGCGAAGGTGCACGTAGTCCGTTTTCTGCCCGCGGGCTTTGGCGCGGCGGATGGCCCGAGAGACACTGCCTTCGCCCCAGTTGTAGGCAGCCAGTGCAAGCTGCCAGTCACCGAAAAGCGTGTGCAGGCGGTTTAAGTAGTCCAAGGCGGCCCGGGTGCTTTCCAGTACGTCGCGCCGCTCATCCTTCCAGAGGTTTTGCTGCAGGGAATAGATGCTTCCCGTGGTAGGCATGAACTGCCACAGGCCCGAGGCTTTCGCGTAGGAAAGGGCTTCAGGCTGAAAAGCGCTTTCAACGAAGGGAAGGAGCGCGAGTTCCGTGGGCATCCCCCGGAGTTCGACTTCTTCAACGATGTGGTAGAGGTATTTGCCGGCGCGCTCCGTGACGCGGCGGATGTATTCCGGATCGCGGGCGTAGAGTTTTAAGGCCTGCTTGGCGCGCCGGGTGTTCATGGCCGGCATCTGAAAGCCGCGGCGGATGCGGTCCCAGATATCCGCGGGCGGGGCAACCTCCCGCTCGGTGGCGGGAAGGTCTTCCGCGGCCCGCGTGTCTTCCGTTGCATTGATCACGGTACCTTCAAAACTGAGCTCGTCCTGAGCTGCAGCGGATAGGCTGACAATGCCCGCTGCAAGGCAGAAAATCAGACGAAACAAGGACTGCATACAAAGAAACCGGGTATTATGCACGAAAAAAGATGCGTGCATTCTACCGTGCGTTTGACGTATGAAAACTTAAAAGCCCCTGAATTTACAAGGCATGAGCCGCGGTTTTTGTGTATCGCGGGCGGCTGAACCCGAGGGCGTCTCGTTTACAATGTTGTCAGTCTCGTCACGGGCAGGCGCCCGTGATCTTCTTAATTCAGTTTTCTTCAGGATTTCTCCGCATGGCCCAGTATGTCATGACTATGAATCGGGTGAGCAAGATCGTTCCCCCGAAGCGTCAGATTCTTAAGGATATTTCTCTCTCGTTTTTCCCGGGCGCCAAGATCGGCGTTTTGGGCTTAAACGGCGCCGGAAAATCAACCCTGCTCAAAATCATGGCAGGGGTCGATAAGGATATCGACGGGGAAATCACGTGGCTTTCCGGCTTAAAGATAGGGTATCTGCCGCAGGAGCCGCAGCTTGATCCCGAAGCGACTGTGAGAGCCTGCGTCGAAGAGGGCATGGGCGAAGTGATGTCCGCGCAAAAGCGCCTTGAAGAAGTCTATGCGGCTTACGCCGAGCCCGATGCGGACTTTGACGCGCTTGCGGCCGAACAGGCCAAACTTGAAGCCATTATTTCGGCGGCTGGAACGGACGCATCGACACAAATGGAAATTGCCGCGGACGCCCTGCGTCTGCCCCCGTGGGACGCGGTGATCAAGCACCTCTCGGGCGGCGAAAAGCGCCGTGTGGCATTGTGCCGATTGCTTTTGTCGCAGCCCGACATGCTGCTTCTTGACGAACCGACAAACCACCTCGATGCTGAAAGCGTGGAGTGGCTTGAGCAGTTCCTGCACCGCTTCCCCGGGACCGTCGTTGCCGTAACGCATGACCGCTATTTTCTTGATAACGCGGCCGAATGGATTCTTGAACTTGACCGCGGCGAGGGCATTCCCTGGAAGGGGAACTATTCCTCCTGGCTCGAGCAGAAGGAAAAGCGTCTGGAAATCGAAAAGCGCCAGCAGGAGTCGCGCTCCAAGGCGATTGCCCACGAACTGGAATGGGTCCGCCAGAACCCCAAGGGCCGGCAGGCGAAGGCCAAAGCCCGTCTTGCCCGCTTTGAGGAGCTGTCAAGCTACGAATATCAGAGCCGCAATGAAACGAATGAAATCTTTATTCCGGTCGCAGAGCGCCTCGGGAACAAAGTCATTGAGTTTCATCACGTCTCTAAGGGGTTCGGCGACCGCCTGCTGATTGACGACCTTTCCTTCACGGTGCCCCCGGGCGCTATTGTGGGTGTGATCGGTCCCAACGGCGCCGGTAAGTCGACGCTCTTTAAGATGATAGACGGCAAGGAAAAACCGGACTCTGGTGAAATCGTGCTCGGCGACACCGTGCAGTTGGCGGCTGTCGCGCAGCTTCGCGATTCGCTCCCGAACGACAAGACCGTGTTTGACGCGATCGCCGAAGGTCAGGACATACTTCAGGTCGGAAAGTTTTCGATGCCCGCGCGCGCCTATCTCGGACGCTTTAACTTTAAGGGCGGCGACCAGCAAAAGCTCGTGGGTGTGCTCTCAGGCGGTGAACGAGGGCGCCTACACCTTGCCGCAACGCTTTTAAAGGGCGGAAACGTTCTCCTCCTTGACGAACCTTCCAACGACCTTGACGTTGAAACGTTGCGTGCCCTTGAAGAAGCGCTTCTTGAATTTGCGGGCTGCGCGATGGTGACCTCTCATGACCGCTGGTTCCTTGACCGTATCGCCACGCACATTCTTGCCTTTGAAGGCGACAGCAAGGTGGTGTTCTTTAACGGCAACTACAACGAGTACGAAGCCGACAAGCGTAAGCGCTTGGGCGAAGAAGCCGCGCGTCCGCACCGCCTGCGCTTTAAGCCTCTGAAGCACTAACGTTAAGATAAAACGGTGTAGATTGACCCTCTGCACCGTTTCATTTTCCTTGGCGGACAGAGAGTGCATCTGACTGTCCGCTTCCTTTTTTAGTTTTCCGTCAGCGACTATGTCCAACCAGTTTGTCCACCTGCGGTTTCACTCTGAATATTCGATCACCGACGGCATTGTCAGGCTTGATCCGATTTTGGAAACCGCGGCCGAACGCGGCCAGGTGGCGCTCGGGATCACGGACAACATGAATGTCTTCGGGGGTCTGCGCTTTTACACGCACGCGATCGCCGACGGCATAAAGCCCATTGTCGGGTGCGATCTCTGGATCACGAACAGCATTGCCGGCAAACGCAACGAACCCTACAGGCTCACGGTTTACTGCCAGAACCACACGGGCTACCTGTCGCTCTGCCTCTTGCTCTCCAAGGCCTGGATGGAAAACCAGTATCTGGGACGCGGGGAACTGAAACTCGAGTGGCTCACGCCCGAAAACTGTAAGGGCCTCATCTGCCTTTCGGGCGGCCCCTTAGGAATCATCGAGCGGCTTCTCATGGGGAAGGCGCCTGAGGAGGCGGACGCCGTCACGGTGCAGTTAAAGAAGGCCTTCCCGGGGCGGCTTTACTTGGAAGTGCAGCGCGCGGGCCGCAAAGGCGACGATGCGCTCGTTGCGAAGATGGCAGGCTACTCGGTCGCGCAGAAGCTGCCGCTTGTAGCCACCCATCCGATTCAGTTTCTGAAAAAAGAGGACTTCACCGCGCACGAAGTGCGTGTGTGTATTGCGCAGGGGTATGTTTTAGCGGACCCCAAACGGCCGCGTGAGTACACCCCGCAACAGTACTTTAAGACCGAAGAGGAGATGCGGGAACTCTTTTCCGATATTCCTCAGGCCCTTGAAAACACCGTGGTGATTGCGCAGCGCTGTAACCTGGATGGCGTGCTGCAGAAACCCCAGCTCCCCGTCTTTCCGACGCCTGACGGCATGAGTCTTGATGACTACATGGTCAAGCTCTCCAAGGAAGGGTTGGAAAAGCGCCTCGCGTTTCTCTATCCGAATGAGAAGATTCGTGACGCCAAACGCCCTGAATACATGGAGCGTCTGGATTACGAACTTAAGACCATCATCACGATGAAGTTCCCCGGGTACTTCCTCATCGTGCAGGACTTCATCAACTGGTCCAAACGTAACGGTGTGCCGGTGGGGCCGGGCCGTGGTTCGGGCGCAGGATCGCTTGTCGCGTATTGCCTCGGTATTACGGACCTCGATCCCCTGCATTACGGGCTCCTGTTCGAACGCTTCCTGAATCCGGAGCGCGTCTCGATGCCTGACTTTGACGTGGACTTCTGTCAGCATAACCGTGACCGCACGATTGAGTACGTGAAGCGCGTCTACGGGGCGGACGCCGTAAGCCAGATCGTCACCTTCGGCGCCATGGGGGCCAAGGCTGTTGTGCGCGACGTAGGCCGCGTTTTGAACATGGGTTATAACGAGGTGGACCGCCTCGCCAAACTCATTCCGCAAAAGCCGGGGCTTGATGTGACGCTTGAGAAAGCCGCAGAGATGGAGCCGGACTTTGCGGCGCTTGCGGCGCAGCCTGAGTACAAAGAGCTCATGAGTTACGCAAAGGAACTCGAAGGCATTACGCGTAACCTCGGCATGCACGCAGGGGGCGTCCTGATCGCTCCCGGAAAACTCACGGACTTCTGTCCCCTTTATAACGCGGACGGCCGTCCTGAAAACACGGTGAGTCAGTACGACAAAAAAGACGTCGAAAACGTGGGCCTCGTGAAGTTCGACTTCCTGGGACTTACGACGCTGACGATTCTCGGAAAAGCCGTTGAGTACATTGACAGGCTCCATCCGGGCGAACACTTCGAACTTGAGCGTATTCCGGTTGACGATAAGGAAACCCTGAAACTTTTTCAGACCGGCAACACCGGCGCCGTCTTCCAGTTTGAATCCGACGGCATGCGTGAGCAGCTGCGGCAGGCAAAACCGGACTGCCTTGAAGATCTCGTCGCCCTGAACGCCCTTTACCGTCCGGGCCCGATGGATCAGATACCGCACTTTATTGACCGTAAGTTCGGGCGCGAGAAGGTGGAGTATCTGGATCAGCGCATGGAACCGATTCTGCGTGAAACCTACGGCATCATGGTGTATCAGGAACAGGTGATGCTGGTGGCGCGTGCTATCGGCGGCTACTCATTGGGCGGCGCTGACCTTCTGCGCCGCGCCATGGGTAAGAAAAACGTCGAGGAAATGAAGCGGCAGCGTGCCGTTTTTATTAAGGGTGCCGCAGAGCGTAATGTGAGCGAAGAGACCGCGACCGAAATCTTTAACCTCATGGAAAAGTTCGCAGGGTACGGCTTTAATAAGTCGCACGCGGCAGCCTATTCGTATGTCGCATGGCAGACGGCTTATTTGAAGGTCCACCATACGGCGTGCTTTTTCGCGGGGAACTTGTGCCTTGTGATGGATCAGGGCGACAAGATGCGCACGCTGATTGACGATGCCCGTAACTGCGGCGTGACTTTTTTGCCGCCGGACGTGAACGTGAGCGACTGGTTCTTTACGGTCCCTGACGCCAAAACCATCCGTATCGGCCTCGGAGCAATTAAGGGGCTGGGGCAAAACATCGTTGAAGACATCATTAACGAACGGAAGATGAACGGGCTTTACCTGGACATCTTTGACCTTGCGGCGCGCGTGCCCACTGTGAACCGTAAGATCCTGGAGCAGCTTGTGCGTGCCGGTGCTTTTGATTCCATTTCCACTGACCGCGGACTTTACTTTGAGAATGTAAGTCAGGCACTGCAGGCAGCGCAGACCGTTGCGGCTTCTGTCGGGCAGGGGAGTCTCTTTGCCGATGAAAACGGGGAAGCCGAGCGTATTGTGAGCTGGAAAAAGGCGATTCCCTGGGGTGAACGCAAAAAGCTCTTACAGGAAATTGAAGCGTTTGGTTTCTGTCTCACCGGTGACCTTTTTGCCCAGTACAAAAAGGAAACGGAACATTTTGCGACGCCCTATAAAAAGCTCGCAGACAGCCGGCAGAACTTTACGATCGCGGGGCTTGTAACCGACATGCGCGTGCTGATGGGGCAGCGCGGCAAAATCGGAATTCTCACGATCAGTAACGGCAAGGAAAGCCAGGATGTCTTTATTTACGCTGAGGCCCTTGACCGCTATAAGAAACTTTTAAAGACCGATGAGGTGCTCGTCTTTACGGGGCGCTGCAGGGCACGGCGTGATGAAAACGGCGTTACCGGCAAACTTTCCTTTACCGCGAGCGAAGTGCAGACGATGGAAGAGATGCGGGCGCGCAAGGGGGCGGTGCTTAACATCACGCTTTCGGCTACCAAGGACCTTAAGGATGTTGCGAAGGTCCTTTCTACAGATAAGACCGGAAGCGAAGAGGGCGTGGCTTGCCGCATTGATGTGCTCACCCAGGGGTATTCCGGTGAAATCCGGCCCGAGTTTTACGTGAGACCGACAGACGATCTTGTGCAGATGCTTAAAGCCCAGGACGGCGTGATCGGCGCGGGATATCAGTACTGATCTACCGGAAGTAGCGGATGCGGTTAGTGAGCATCCGCAGGTGCTTCACCAAATTTCGGCATTTGGCCTTTAAAACAGTTGAAGTACAGATGTTGGTTATCCGGCGAAGTTTTCTTTTTGAGGCATCACTTAAAAACGGATGATCGGCAAGGCTCAGACAGCTTTTTTGGATGGCTGTGATCGGTTCAGAACTCGTGCTTGCACCAGACGCCAGCAACGCTAATGTCTCCTGCTGTGCGTAGGAAACATAGTTGTTGATGATGCCGCGCTGAATAATTTCTGAAAATTGAGCGAGATCTGCCATCAGCAGTGAATACCCTTCCAAATCGTGGGCTTTGGCTTTGGCGGCATTGGAGAGGGACGAACACCGCTTCCTGTAGAAATAAAGGTTTTCAGGAATAGCGATACCCTTCAGTAGATGAGGCATTGCCCGGATCAGAAAATCCTGATCTTCAATAGCCTTGAGTTGAGTATTAAACCGGCAGCCGGAAATTTTTCCCCAACGGAAAAAACGGTTACTCAGAAAGAGAGATGTGTTGGCTGTTTTCGGAATTGGGTGAGACTGGTTGTCAAGGCAAAAGAACTGTGCGGCGATGTCATCAGCAGCCAGAGGGCGATTGTCACCGGCGAGTTTTCGCTGAACAGGGCCAAATTTGGTAAACGGTGTGAAGGCGCAGACCGCATAGTCCAAGCTACGGTCACTGAGCGCCCGGACAAAGATTTTCAGGTAGTCGGTACTGACATAGTCATCGGCATCGACAAAGCCAAGGAATTCAGTGGACGGGATATTTTCGGAAACCCAGTCGAGTCCCGCGTTTCTGGCCGATGATACGCCGCCGTTTGGTTTTTCAATCAGAATAAACCGAGGGTCTTCTGCAGCGATTCTTTTGACGATATCGGCTGTTGAATCTGCAGATCCGTCATCCACGATGATTGCGACAAAGTTGCTGTAAGTCTGCTTCCTCAGCGAGTCAAGACACTCGGAAAGGTAGCGTGCAGCGTTATAGGCGGGAATGATGACGGCCGCTGTCGGGCTAAATTGGTGACGGAGCATGAACGATTAAAGAGAATCAGAGACTTTGGTCCGGATGCCGGCGGCTGTAAAGTTTGACGTACTTAGTCATTGTGTAGAAATAGTGATACACAGACAGCGTCCAGCCGATTTTGCCGTCCAAAAATCCCAAGTCAATGAAATAGACTTTCAGAAAGGCCCATAAAGGCTTGAAGATGACATCGCCCAAAAAACTGCAGTTCTTCCCCTGTGATTCATATTTGTCTGCGGACAAAGTCGTGTACTTATCAAACTTTCTGAAGTAGGCCTCCCAGTTTCTGTACGGGAAATGAATGAGGTGTCCGGATAGCTTTTCCTGAGGAAAGGGCGAGCAGATGGTCTGATGGACTTGCCCTTCGACCCGGGCGCCTTCTCTCGGTAAAAGCCGCATAACCCAGTCCGGGCGCAGAATGCCGTGAGCTTTTCTGCCGGAGTTGTAATGGTTTTCCCGTTGAATCCAAAAAGTTTTTTTGGGATTTTGTTCGAGAGTTTTTGCAAGGTTCTGCGCAAGCAGAGGACTCACCCTTTCATCAGCGTCGATCAGGAAAACCCACTCACAGCTTGCCTTGGAAATCGCGAAGGTCTGCTGCTCCCCCCAGTTGCCTGCGAGGGCCCGGGTAAAAACTTTGGCTCCGAAGGCCTTGGCTTTGGCAACAGTCCCGTCGGTACTCTCATCGTCAACCACGATGATTTCTTTGGCAAAACTGCAGCTGCCCAAACATGCATCAATATTGTGTTCTTCGTTTTTAGTCAGAAGAACGACGGAGACATTCAGTTTTTCCGATGACATGTCAACACCAAGCGGAGGAAGTTAGTCAGTGCGCGAGTATCTGCCGCATGGCATTGATAACGTTCTGCTGGGCGGGCCACTCACCTTGCTTACCGAGTACCACGGCCTGGGGGTTCCAGGGACCGGTACGGGAGGGATCGGTGACGCCGACAAGCGTAATTTGTTTGACTCCGAGGGCTGCAGCAATGTGGCTGACACCGGAATCGTTGGCAATCACTAGCTGAGCGTGTTTGACGAGTGCAGCAAAATTTCCGAGAGAGGTCGGTTCCAAAATTGTGGCATCTGGACAGGCCTTTCTTGCGGCCTCTTCTTCCCTGAGTGACGGAAAGATAATCGGTTCGACACCCATCTCTTTCAGAGGTGCAACAAGATCATTAAAGTGAGGCCACTGTTTGACTTTGCCGTCCTGCAGACCCCGTGCAACAGGGGCCAGTATGGCGTAGCGCTCCGGAATGTGGAACTTCTCCATAAGGTTTCTGGCGGCTGCTTCATGACGCTTTAAAAGCATCAGGCCCAGGCTTTTCGGAACTTTGTCCCAGGCGGGTTTTCCGCCCCATGCCTTGATCGCTTCGTGCGCAACATAGAAGAAGCGCTCAACCTCATGCATCTTCGGGGGGTCAGGGATTTTTGTGTCAAGCAGAAAGCTGCGGCAGTCGGTTTTAAGCCCTGCTGTTTTGATCGGAGCAAACTTAAAGAGGAGTGCTGAACCGAAAGAATTCGGGAAAAGCAGTCCACGGGTGGCCTGGGCATTGTCTGCCAAATATCGAATGCGATTGATGTCTTCTGTGACGTGTCCCTCAATGGGATCGAAGCGCCAACCCATTCCTGACATCAGATCTTCCGCCCAGCGTTTACCTACCAAAGCAGGCGTAAATCCACTTGCTTCCAAAAGTCGGAGAGCAGGAAGGCACATGCAGCAATCGCCGACATGATTGGGAATACGGCAAAGAACGGTTGACATGACAGAATGGAGACCAGTGAAATTGAAAGATCACAGACCGATTATAGATGCATGCCCCTCGTTGGGGCGCTGTGATTCTGAGTCGGCTAATCAAAAAGTTGCCAATGCTTGTAGCCGCCCTATAAAATGAAGATAAGTTAATTTTTTATCGCTTGATGTAATAAACGCTCAAGTGAGTGAAGGGCCTTTAAGAAATTTTATTTCCTTATTTTGTAAAAAATGTTTGGACTTTTTTTCAGAATATTGATTAATCCTCTTGCTGTACAAAAGATAGATAAATGTGTTTTTTATGTTGGCAGACGACATCAGCGGCTTGATATGGCGCAAAGATTTTTTTGTCAAGTAAAAAGCATTGATAGAATCGAGGATATTTCTTGGGGAGATATATTATTAAGGAGAGTGCGGTTTATTGGTCGCCCTGGACGAGAGTTTGTAAAAAATAAATCTGATTACTGGAAGAGAAAGTTTATTGGGTGGCTGGATCTAGTGGTCGGAGGGGAGATGTCACTGTATAGCCTCAGAGAACAGATTTTCGATAATCATGGCCAAAATGTTCTCTTATCAGCTAAATCATCGGCTGATATTTATAGAGTTCATCTCCCTCATTTTAATGTCGTTGATATTAAGGATGAAAAGTTTGACAGTCGTATTGTCCCATTTTATTTTATAGCTTGGCTCTGGCGCACTAAGTGCGCTGATGTTGAGGATGGTGTGACAGTATTTGCTAATCCGACTTCAAAGTGGACTGTTAAAGCATATAGATTAATACATCCAAATAAGAAAATAATTATTCGCTTTCACGATCGGATTTGCGATGGGTTGAGTATTACAGAGAAAAGAGTCTTCTCTATTGTGTCTGATTTGAGGAAAAAACACATAATTGATGGCGTTGAGTCATATTATGAAGATGATGCAAAAAGACTTGGTGCTGTTTATAGACCGAATGGTGTAGATGGTGCAAAAGTTCTGGGCTCTGATGTTCCTTATAGAAGAACTCTTTATTCGTTTTCGGGAAGCCCAGCTACCATGACAGAGAAGAATAAACGCTATCTTCCGCTTTTGCCGATTACAGAGGAAGTGTCAAGGCTGTATCCTCAAATTCAAGGTTGGGTGGGGGTAGCTATTACGACATTCGATCAGAAATGGGTTCCGTATGAAGAGTTTTTGAAACAGTCAGCATTGGCAGAAGTATATGTGGATCTATATAGAATGGGACCTGCCGAAGGGTTTTCCTACCGCATTCCTGAGGCATTGTGGTTGAACCGTAAGATTATTTCTAATCGGATGCTTTTGCAGTATGAGCCTTTTTATAGTAAGGATCGTATTTTTTTTTGATTGGTAAAGATGATATTTCAACTCTTCAATCTTTTCTTGAAAAAGATATAGATCCATTGCCGAGAGAGATATTAAATCAGTTTGATTCCAGACTTTGGTGGACTGACCGAGACCCGTGCAAAGCAGAGTTAATTTAAGTTTTTTGTGGTGGGATGACAGGGATGTTTCAGGCATGTGTTTGTTGATTATTTAAAGTGTGTGGAATGCTTCTGGCCTTATGGTAATCTAATTTTATTTATAAAGAATGTTAAGGGATATCTAAGTGGGAATGAAAAACTGTGCTTATAACCGGCAGAGAGGAATATTGAAAAAATTGCCCGAAGTTTATGCCAGATTGCTTAATTACCTTTTCCCTTATACAAGGACGGTCATTGCAGCTATGTTTTTCATGGTGATCACTGCGATGACATCTTCAATGATTGCTGTTTTGCTGGGTAAGCTGACTGATCAAGGGTTTTACGGAAAAGATATCAATGCACTGTGGTGGGCGCCGGCAGCTTTAATAGCCGTGGCTCTTTTACAAGGCGGATCCACATTTGGAAGTTCTTATCTTTTGCAAAAGGTTTCACAGAAAGTATTGCTGAAAATACGCTGTGAAATGTTTGAGCGGGAGATTCGTTGGCCGGCCGAAAACTATCAAAAATACACGTCGGGCATCGTGATGTCTAAATACATCAACGAGGCAAGTACTGCATTGGGAGGAGCAGCTGTACTTCTGACGACGATTGTTAGGGATTCTTTGCAACTAGTGGCCTTGCTGGGGTTGCTTATATGGCATGACTGGAAGCTCACGTTGGTGACACTTGTGGTGGCTCCGTTGATTGCAGTTATTCTTCGGTGGGTTAATAAGAAAACAAAAAAATACGGACTGCAGACCCAAACCGCGCTTGGCAATATGATGAATACTGTACTTGAGGCTTATCAGGGACAGCGAATCATCAAAATTTATGATGCATATGAAAAAGAGCAGACACGTTTTCGACGCGTTAACGAATTGCTGTACAGCATTTCCATGCGCATGCAGGCTGTTGGGGCAGCAGGTACGCCGCTGACCCAGTTTGTAACGATGGCCGGGGTTTCGATTGTTGTTGTTGTTGCTTTACTTCAAGCCCAAGCAGGGCACTTAACTTTGGGGGACTTTATTACATTCTTGTCGGCACTGTTGTTGTTAATGAATCCAGTCAAAAAGCTGTCGGCACTGAACGGTTCTTTAGCTAGAATTTCTGCCGCAGCAGAAAGTCTTTTCTCAACAATGGATGAAGCGATCGAAAAAGATCCAGGAAATGCTGAATTACCGCAGATCAAGGGGGCCATCCGCTTTGAAAACGTGGGGTATCGCTATGAAGGGGCTGAACGACTGGC
>ULTD01038842.1_pt1 | contig 13171 bp, 9 predicted proteins | sample 1957321 | NCBI WGS metagenome assembly ULTD01 (sample SAMEA4835726, study PRJEB28245) | human gut metagenome | biome: gut microbiome; material: fecal sample | place: Denmark | collected 2008
GTAGCTGGACTTGCAATGATTTCGGCTGTTGCTTCAGCCCAAATCACCAAAACAGACGGTTACACCATGTTGAAGTCCAGTTCTTCTGATTATTTAGCTGTTTATGGAGCTAAATCGGACTCTGTAGTGGTAAAAACATTTAGCAATTTGGCAACTGCTCCTAAAGCTTCTATTGACTCTGCTATGTGGAAGGTTACTGAAGCTGGAGTTGATGCTACAGGAAACAAGCTTTACAGCTTCACTAACAAAAAGACTGGTGCTGTATTGTCTTTCGCTGCAAAAAAAGATGCTAAACCTAATTTAGCGGCAGGTGTTGACAAGTGGTCTGTAACTACTGACGGCAAGATTTCTGCTTATTATTCTGCGAACGGATCTTTAGGATTGGTTGTGTCTGGAGGTAAGTTATCCTTGGGCATTGCTAGTGCCGCTACAGCATTCACTTCGGAAGTAAATTCGGCTTTGAAGGCTCGTACTTTGGCTGCCTCTGACTTAGGCGATGGTTTCACTGTATTCTCTTTGAACTTTGGAGAGGCTTATCAAGAGAACATCTTTGAGGGCAAAGAATTAGTAGCTACTCAGTTGACTGGTGCTGATGCTGATTATGTACAGTTGCAGGAAGTTGGCGCTGATAAGATCGGTGAAAAGGATGCTTACTTCGGTTTGGATACAACTAAGTACACGATCGCTGGGCAAAAGGATGTATTTGGCTATAAATTCGCAAAAGACTCAACTTGGTTGGATAATGGTTATCATACAGTATTGAATGGTGATTTTCAAAAGTTCAAATTTATTCAAGACTTATCAAACGATAAAGTCGCTGTTTATGTAAAGAATGCACCTGTTTATAATACAACTACTAAGAAATTTGAAGCTGCGCTTACAGGTACTGCTGCTGATGTTCAAGTAGTATATGCTCAGGTAACCAATTCAAAGGTATTGACAGTCTCTAAACTTTCTGGTACTCCTTCTACAATCGAGCAAGGTGTCGCTCCTTCCGTAAAATTAGGTAAGGGCACTCCGGCTACATTGCCTACTGGTGATGGTGTTTACTTCATCAAGGTTAAATCTGGTGATGAGTTTAAGTATGTTTATGCTACGGCTAGTGGATTGGAATTGAAGAAGGATGCTCCTAATGCATATAACCCTGCTGGTCAGTTCTATGTAGTTGCTAAGGGTGGTAAATACCAATTCGTTGAACGTAACTTCAACCAAGGTCTTACAACTGCTGCCGCTCAGATCTATAAGGTAACAGGTAAAGACGCTTACAGAGTGGATGCTGTAAATAGCGCTGCCTCTGCAAGCTTAGCGGCTGGTGAGGAATTCTACTTCGAATATCAGAAAGATATCAAAGCTGGTGGCAAGGAATACAATTATATGGCTACGAAGTATTTGGATAAAGTCGCTATCGATAACTTCGCTTATACATTGAACTTGATCTCCGGTACGGAGGGTGTTGATGATTTGTATACGATCGTTGACGGCGTATTGAAAGTTAAGAAGGCTACAGCTGAAGATGCTGCTAAATTCAAGGTGAAAGAAGTTTCTGCCGGTAAGGTATATACCTCAAATGCACATGCGGAAGGTGTAGGTGCTATCTCTTTAGGTGATACGTTGGCCACTGCTACTTATAAACTATATAAGCAATATACGAATGACACGGTTTATATGGTTACTAGCGATAAGAGCAATGTAAGAGAGTTTAAGGTTGGTAACCCGGGTGCTCATCCGACGATCTTTACATTCAAGACGGCTGCAGGTAATGGATATTTGCTGAATGTACATGGAGAGAGTACTAGCAATACAGATAGCCTTGTTGTTCTGGATGTTAATACAGGTAAGTTGATCGCTGTGGCAGAGGCGCAAATTAACAACAACTATTTCGATTTAGCGGTTGAACCGTCTCCGGACTACGCTACTTTGACTGCTCCGGGTCATAAGTTGGTTAAATCAGCTGAATCTGATGGTAAAGCTCTCTCTATGAACCCTAAATCGTTGTTCGCAGAGGTTAAGTTGGCCGGTCAAGAAGAATATATCGACAGCTTGTTTGGCTTGTGGATCGATACCGCCTGTGTAAAGGATGTAACTAGACCTACTTATTATATCACTACTGGTAACGGATTAGATTCTACAGCTATCGCTGATGGTTATAGATTCTTCTTGGTAAATCCGCAGGATTCTGTTTATTCAGCGGTTAAGAATACGGCTGGTAATTATGAGTCTAAGACGAATGAAGCTAGCGCTTATTGGAATGCGACAGAACAAATGGTTAAAGCTGCATTCGTGAAAGCAATTGTTTATGGCGAGGATTCTTTGGCTATCGTTCGTACGAAAGCAACTGCTGCTGATACGTTGAAGAATATGGCTGTAAATCCGGCTGCTATGGCATTTGTTACAACTGCTAACAATACATTGAAGATAGAGAATAAGACGAACAAGGAAGTTGTTGATCCTACAGATGCTACAAAGAAAGCTCGTGAAAATGTGGTTTCTTATTTGAAGGTTATCAATAACGTATTGGTATGGAGCGCTAACCGCGACGAAGCTCATGAGTTTATTGTAGAGGCTACTGAATTACACCCGACATCTAACGATAGCGTTGAAGAAGGAGCTTCTGCTATCTCTGTTATCGCTAACGATGGTACTGTAACAATCCAAGGTGCCGCTGGCAAGTCTGTTGTTATCTCTAACATCTTAGGTAAGGTGGTTGCTGAGACAGTTCTTTCATCTGATAACGCTACAATCGCTGTACCGGCAGGTATCGTAGCTGTAGCTGTAGAGGGTGAGGCTGCTGTTAAGGTGGTTGTTAAATAATTATTTTATTCGAAATGATACAGTAGAGGCGGGCACGTCCCGTCTCTATCTAAATATATTTAATTAAATAATTTCCACGCAACAAAGTATCCCGTGATGGGGGAACGTGTGGTTAATACTAAAGTAAAAAAGTTCTTCCGATAGTATTTCCGTGAGGAAGGAAACCGGATAAAAAATTGCTCCCGGCGATATTCGTATCGTCGGGACTTTTTTATGGTTCGGAAAGCTTTTACATAAATAAATGCGTATATTGCGGCAAGCTTATAATTTTAGAGTTTATGGAATATACCTTACTGATACTTCTATTACTGATCATGATTTGGATAAACTTGCGTAATAAGATATCCAAATCACAAGAGAAAACGGAGGAATTGTTGAAAGAGATCGCTGCCTTGCGTAAACGTTTGGAGAATAGTCCGGAAGTTGTGGACGAGATAAAGGAACCGGAGCCTGAGATCTTGAAAGAGCCGGAAGTTTTCGTACAACCTGAACCGGTAAGGGCGATTGTCGAACCTGCTAAAAATCCTCAACCCCAGAAGGTGCGGAAACCTGTCAATTATGAGAAATATATCGGTGAGAACTTATTCGGTAAAATTGGTATCCTGATACTCGTCTTGGGTATGGGGCTTTTCGTGAAGTATGCGATAGATAAGGAATGGATAAACGAGACCTTGCGTACGATCCTTGGCTTTGGGATGGGCGGATTACTTCTATTCGTGGCTTGGCGTTTGAAGGATTCCTATCGTACCTTTAGCTCTTTGCTGGCGGGAGGCGCTTTCGCGATCTTCTATGTAACGGTGGCGATCGCCTATCATTATTACGGGCTGTTTAGCCAAACGGTCGCTTTTATTCTGCTTGTGCTGTTTACCGGATTTATGTCGTCTTTATCTATACTCTATAATCGTAGGGAACTGGCGATTATCGCTTTGGTGGGTGGATTTATCGCTCCATTCTTAGTGGGTAGCGGAGATGGAAGTTATTGGGTGCTGTTTACCTATGTCATGATCTTGGACCTAGGAATGTTCGGGCTATCTATCTATAAGAAGTGGGGGGAATTGCCTGTAATTTGTTTTGCCTTGACTTGGATCGTCTTTGCGGGTTATACGTATGCTGCGGATCTGGATTTGATGGGAAGTGTCCAATTAACACATTTACTTATTTTCTCTATCGCCTTCTATTTGATCTTCTTATTATCGGTCGCTTCCATCGTACGAATCAATATCCGGGGGATCAATCAATATTTATTAGGAGTGATCGGATTGAACAATTTCGTATTCCTGTTCTTTGCCCTTTGTCTCCTGCAGAATATGGAGCTTGAGCGGAATTGCAAAGGTCTGGTAACCCTTTTTGTTGCGGCTATTAACTTCGCTCTTTTCTTTTGGATCAAACGGAAAGGGGAACCTTTCACTTTCTTGATGCATACGTTATTGGGTATCGCTCTTACGTTCGTATCGGTGACGATCCCGATCCAACTGGAAGGGACCTTTATTACCTTGTTTTGGGCTTCAGAGGTAATGATTATTCTCTGGTTCTATAGTCGTTTCCGTCTGCGGGTTTACGAGATATTCGCTTGGGTACTTCCGGTCTTGACGCTGGGCTCTTACGGAATGGATGTCTTCCACGGATGTATGGAGGCTCGGTACGGAGATTCTTCCCTATTTATAAATGGCTTGTTCGCTACCGGCATTTTTACGGGGCTATCGTATTGGGTAGACGCTTGGTTGGTACGTCCGACAAGGATATCGACGAAAGGGCCTCTCTTGACGGGATGTGTCGTATTATATATAGCCTTTGTTTTCGATTTCTATTCATATGTAGATCCTTCGATTGTGTCCTTTAGCTATATCGAGACATTTACGGTGGCGGTTTTATTTGCTGCGAATGTTTTATTAGGGAAAAGCTATTTGCCTGTGTCAAGAAATGCGGGGGGATACGGACTACTCTTGGGGCTATCTTTATCCCTGTTCGGAGGAATGTCTTTGTGGGTCGGGTATGATGATCTCTTTATTCCCCGGTTCCTGCTATGGGTTTCCTTGCTTTTAATCGGGGGGCATATTTTTGTCTTGGGGCGGTACTATTATAAGTCATTTGACGCAAGAGAAAAGCGTACGCATGGGATGACCTTATATATTTGTTTGCTGTCTACGATATTACTGGCCGTGGGAACGAATAATTTGTTGAATCAGTTGGGCTTGCCGGATGAATTAAGCGCAGGCTTCTCTATCTCGTTGAGTCTTGCCGGTTTTATGCAAATGGCGGTGGGAATGCGATTGCACCTGAAAGTTGTCCGGATGATTAGTTTGGCCACCTTCTCGATCGTATTGCTAAAGTTGGTGTTGGTAGATCTGTGGCTCTTGCCTACGATCGGGAAAGTGGTCGTCTTTATAATCTTGGGAGTTATCTTATTGGTTCTCTCCTTCTTGTATCAGAAGTTGAAAACCGTCTTGTTCGATGATAGCTTATAGGATATCCGCTAGTTTCTCCAGCCCCATGCTATGAGAGCCTTTGATCAAGATATGATAGCCCTTTAACGGCTGTTTCCGAAGCTCTTCCACCATTGCCTCGGTGGTAGCGAAGGGGGAGAACTCTTTGCCTACTTTAGAGAAATGCTCGCCGCAGAGGAACACCTTGTCGAACTGGCCTTTCTTGATCTGTTCGACAACCTCCGCATGTAATTCGTCGCTAGTTGGTCCAAGCTCGCGCATATCTCCAAGGATGATGGCTTTAGGCTGTACGGGCATGGTGATGAAATTGTCCAGAGCTACTTTCATGCTACTCGGATTCGCGTTGTAAGCATCGATAATCAATTCGTTATTATCGGTTTTCTTGAACTGAGAACGGTTATTGGTAGGCTCGTAAGCGGCGATAGCACGGCTGATACGCTCTGCCGGGATCTTGAAGAAGCGGCCTACGGTGACGGCGGCCAATACATTATCTAGGTTATAACTACCGATCATATGTGTTTCGACGGTATGCAACTTTCCTTGTTGCTTCCAATTGAACACTAAGAAAGGATCGCAACTGACTACCTGTCCGGACGCAAAAGCATCATCCCCGTTTCCATATGTGATTTGTTCGATGCCTTTGGCGATAGACTGAAGGTACTCGTTCTCTTTCTTGATAAATATCTTGCCTTTGGAGCGACGGATATAATCATATAACTCCCCTTTTGTCCGGATCACACCCTCGAAAGAACCGAAGCCTTCCAGATGGGCACGGCCTACGTTCGTGATGATGCCATAGTTTGGATGGACGATATCCACTAATTCCTTGATGTCTCCCGGATGGCTGGCGCCCATCTCGATAACCGCCATCTCATGGTCATGAGTCAATCGGAGCAAGGTCAAGGGAACGCCAATATGATTATTGAAATTACCTTCGGTATATAGCAAATTGAATTTCGTTGAGAGTACGGCAGCCAATAACTCTTTGGTCGTGGTCTTGCCATTCGTTCCGGTAATTCCGATGATCGGCAACCCCAGTACCTTGCGGTGATGGTGCGCTAATTGTTGCAAGGTCTTCAGCACGTTATCAACAAGGATCGTGCGTTCGCCTATATAATAATCGGGATTGTCTATGACGGCATAGACACAGCCGGATGCCAAGGCTTTCCCGGCATATTGATTTCCATCGAATTTATCGCCTTTTAAGGCGAAGAAGATAGAACCCTTCGGACAGTTCCGGCTATCTGTCGTTATTTGAGGGTTATGTATAAATAAATCATAGAGGTCGATAATACTCATGACTGTATCGCGTTAAATATTTATTCCTGTCTAATTCGGGGCAAATGTAGCAATTAAATAAAGAATGAAGAATCTAGAAGGAGATTTTAAGAGAGAAACCTGTATCTTTGCTGGAAATAAGGAAAGATCATGTTAGATAAAACGCTCAATATTAGAGGGACACTTACTTCTTTAGCGACACCGTTGGTGATGGGAATCTTGAATATTACTCCTGATTCTTTTTATGCGGGCAGCCGCAAACAGACCGAGACCGCTATCGAGGACCGTATCCGGGAAATCTTATCGGAGGGAGGGGATTGGATAGATATCGGTGGTTATTCATCCCGTCCGGATGCCGCTGAGGTTACGCCGGAGGAAGAGATGCGCCGTTTGGAGTTTGCCTTACATATATTAAATAAGCATTACCCGGATATCCCGGTGTCCGTAGATACGTTTCGTGCGGGGATTGCGCGTCGTTGCGTAGAGGAATATGGAGCAGCTATCATTAACGATATCTCCGGCGGTGAGTTGGATGCGGATATGTTCCAAACGGTAGCGGATTTGAAGGTGCCTTATATTATGATGCATATGCGTGGAACCCCTCAAACTATGCAGAGGCATACTGATTACCCGGATATGATGGAGGAGATCATGCTGTACTTTTCCCGGAAGGTACGCCAGCTTCGGCTTTTAGGGGTGAATGATATCATCCTCGATCCCGGCTTTGGCTTTAGTAAGACGTTGGAGCAGAATTACCAATTGATGAGCCATTTAAAGGAGTTCTCTATTTTTGAGTTGCCTTTATTAGTTGGAGTCTCCCGTAAAAGCATGATTTATAAATTACTGGGTGGAACCCCTGCGGATAGCTTGAACGGAACGACCGTATTGAATACGTACGCTCTCTTGAACGGCGCTAATATCCTTCGTGTACATGATGTGCGGGAGGCAGTGGAAGCCATTCGCGTCATAGGTCAAATGACCAACAAATAATTTTCAACTTTCAATTCTCAATTAACTATGTGGATGCATTTCGGTATAAAAGACTTGATTGACGTATTGCTGGTGGCTTTCTTCCTGTACCAGACCTATAAGTTGATGAAAAGCTCGGGCACATTGGCTATATTCAGTGGGGTCGTATCATTTATCGTCGTATGGATCTTGATCTCGCAGGTATTGGAGATGCGGTTGATGGGGGCCATCTTGGATAAGTTTATTAGCGTAGGTTTCGTGGTTTTGGTAATCCTCTTCCAAGACGAGATCCGCCGTTTCCTGTTGGCGTTAGGTTCGCACCGGGGCTGGAAATTCCTAGGGAAACTTTTTTCCAAGCGAGGAGGCGATCCGGAGAAAGAAGGGAAATTTGTCGCCCCTGTTGTCTTGGCCTGTATGAATATGGCCCGGAAAAAGACGGGTGCCTTGATCGTGATCCAGCAGGATATGGATTTGACGATCTATGAGCATACGGGCGAGATGTTCAACGCCGATGTAAATGCCCGCTTGATCGAGAATATATTCTTTAAGAACAGCCCGTTGCATGATGGTGCCATGATCATAGCCGATAACCGGATCAAGGCGGCCGGTTGTATCTTGCCGGTCGCCCAGAACGCCACCCTTCCCAAGGATATGGGATTGCGCCATCGTTCCGGTTTAGGGATGTCATTGGAAACGGATGCCTTGGTCATTATTGTCTCGGAGGAGAGAGGAAAGATCTCCGTGGCCCATAAAGGCAAGCTAAGTGTGAATGTGACAGCGGAAGAACTGCAACAAATACTCTCCGGGGAGCGGGAAGTGACGAATTACTGTTAAAAGATCTGAAACTGGTATCTCTATCTGTAATTCTTTTGCCTATTTTGTAAACTCTATATTGCATTATGCCTAATTTTGTAGCCGGATTACGAGTACAATTATTAAATAATATAAAATATCTTCCGCTATGGATTTAATGCAAGACATTATTGCGCGCGCTAAAGCTGACAAGCAGCGTATTGTTCTTCCCGAAGGTACCGAGGAAAGAACTCTTAAAGCTGCCGACCGATTACTGGCCGACGGTGTAGCAGACATTATCTTAATTGGAAACCCCGCTGAGATCAAGGAGTTGGCGGCAGGTTTCGGACTGAACCACATCGGTGAGGCAACTCTTGTCGATCCGAAAAATCACGAGAAGAAAGCCGCGTATGCAGACTTGCTTTTCCAACTTCGCCAAAAGAAGGGTATGACTCCCGAGAAGGCTGCGGTTTTAGTTGAAGATCCTTTGTTCTTGGCTTGCCTGATGATTAAGTCGGGTGACGCTGACGGTGAGATCGCCGGCGCTGAGAATACGACGGGTAATGTATTGCGTCCTGCTTTGCAAATTATCAAGACGGCTCCGGGCATGAAGTGTGTTTCCGGTGCGTTCCTTATGTTCACGAAGACTCCTCAATATGGGGATGATGGTATTTTGGTATTTGCCGATTGTGCGGTTATGCCGAATCCGAACGCGGAAGAGTTGGCTAGCATCGCTGTCGCTACCGCCGCTACGGCTCGTAATATCGTAGGCGTTGAGCCTCGTGTGGCTATGTTGAGCTTCTCTACGAAGGGTAGCGCTTCTCACGAGATGGTAGACAAGGTAGTGGAGGCTACTCGTTTGGCTAAGGAGATGGCTCCGGACTTGAAGATCGACGGAGAGTTGCAGGCCGACGCGGCTTTGGTTGAGGCTGTAGGTAGCAAGAAAGCTCCGGGTAGCGAGATCGCCGGTAAAGCGAATGTTTTGGTATTCCCGACTTTGGAGGTGGGTAATATCGCTTATAAGCTGGTTCAACGTTTGGGTGGCGCTGAGGCTGTCGGTCCTATCCTTCAAGGTATGGCCGCTCCGGTGAACGACTTGTCTCGCGGTTGCTCCGTAGACGATATTTATAAGATGGTAGCGATCGCTTGTAATCAATCCATCGGTTTGAAATCCGCAAAATAATAGATAATCCTAACGACTTAATAATATGAAGATTCTAGTATTGAACTGCGGTAGTAGTTCTATCAAATATAAGTTATTCGATATGACCTCCGGTGAGGTTATGGCTCAAGGTGGTATCGAGAAAATCGGTTTGCCGGGCGCGTTCCTGAAATTGACGGATAAGGAGGGCAAGAAGGTGGTTATCGAGAGAGAGATTCCCGGCCATCAACAAGGTATCGAGTTTATCTTGAGCGTATTGACCGACGCTACTTATGGTTGTATCAAGGACTATAAGGAGATCGACGCTGTTGGTCATCGTTTGGTACATGGTGGCGAGGAGTTCGCTTCTAGCGTATTGATCAATCAGGATGTAATCAATAAGGTAATCGAGTGCTCTGATTTGGCTCCGCTTCATAACCCGGCTAACTTGAAGGGTGTTCGGGCGATGGAGGCTTTGATCCCGGGTATTCCTCAAGTAGCGGTGTTTGATACGGCTTTCCACCAGACCATGCCGGATTATGCGTATATGTATGGTTTGCCTTACGAGATGTACAAGAAATATGGCGTACGTCGTTATGGCTTCCACGGAACCAGTCATCGATATGTATCCCGTCGTGCTTGCGAGATTTTAGGTGTTCCTTATGAGGATCAGAAGATTATCACGGCTCACGTAGGTAACGGTGGTTCTATCACCGCTATCAAGAATGGTAAGAGCGTGGATACTTCCATGGGCTTGACTCCGGTTGAGGGTCTGTTGATGGGTACTCGTTGCGGCGACGTGGATGCGGGTGCTTTGTCTTTCATCATGGATAAGGAAGGCATGGATGGTGCCGGCCTTTCCGACTTGATCAATAAGAGAAGTGGTGTTGCCGGTCTTTCCGGTATCTCTTCTGATATGCGTGAGATCGAGGCTGCCGTAGCTGCCGGAAATCCGCGTGCGATCATGACCTTGAACGTATATAACTACCGCATCAAGAAATATATCGGCGCTTATGCCGCCGCTATGGGTGGTTGTGATATCTTGGTTTGGACCGGTGGTGTCGGCGAGAACCAATGGGCGACCCGTCGTGCGGTTTGTGAGAACATGGAATACATGGGCATGAAGATCGATGTAGAGAAGAACGAGGGCATGCGTGGCGAGGAGATAGTAATCAGCACTCCGGACAGTAAGGTGACTATCATCGTCGTTCCTACGGATGAGGAATTCATGATCGCTGCCGATACCTTGGAGATCTTAGATAAAAAGTAACCAGTAACGTTTCATATAATTTTAGCTAATCCTCGCAGCTTACAAAACACGGGATTAGTGTTTAGATCGCCCCGACACCGGTTGGGGCGATCTTTTTTATTTATTGTTGTATACTATAAGATTAATTCCTAATTTTGTAAAAATGATTCATTATGAGGTCTGCGGCAGAATATAAAGAGATATTGGCTAGATTCAAGAAAGAGTTTGGTGCTCAGTTCGGGATTAAGGAGCTGGGGATATTTGGCTCCGTGGCTAGAGGTGAACATAGGGAGGATAGTGACTTAGACGTATTTGTGTCATTAGAGAAAGTCGAGCCTTTTATTATCTTCGATCTAAAAGAGCTTTTGGAGTCTTTGTGTAAATGTAAGGTGGATTTAGTCCGATTAAGAGACTCTTTACGGCCTGCGCTAAAAAATAATATTCTTAAAGACGGAATCTATGTTTGATAAGAATCGAATTATAGACCGTTGCGAACAAGTTGTCGAGTCAATAGATTTGATACTTCATTGGAGTGAGGCTATCAATACTCCGGAAGAGTTTTTATTGTCTCCTGATAGTGTTTTGGTATTTGACGGATGTGTCATGCGTCTTCAAATTATAGGGGAGAGCATTAAAAAGATAGATGATCAAACAAATGGTGAACTATTGTTGAGTTTTCCAGATGTTCCTTGGCGAAAGATTATAGGACTAAGGAATATTATTTCACATGAATATTCTAGTATTGATGAGGCTATTATATTTGCGATTATCAAACAAAGTCTTCTTCCTTTGAAATCGAATGTCTTGCGAATTATCACAAGCCTTCAATAAATCATTACTTTTGCGGAATTACATATTAAATATATACAAAACATGGCTCAATACAAACGTATCTTATTAAAATTAAGCGGGGAGTCGCTGATGGGTGGTAAACAATATGGGATCGATGAGGTTCGCTTGAATGAATATGCGGCACAGATCAAGGAGATCGCCGAGATGGGTGTACAGATCGGTATCGTGATCGGTGGCGGTAATATTTTCCGCGGGTTGAGCGGCGCTTCCAAAGGTTTCGATCGGGTAAAAGGAGACCAGATGGGTATGCTGGCGACGGTGATCAATAGCTTGGCGCTTAGCTCCGCTTTGGTCGCTCAGGGCGTGAAGGCGAAGGTACTGACGGCTATCCGTATGGAACCGATCGGCGAGTTCTATAATAAATGGCGTGCGATCGAGTTGCTGGAACAAGGCAACGTGGTAATCATGTCTGGCGGTACGGGTAATCCGTTCTTTACTACGGATACCGGATCTTCCTTGAGAGGCATCGAGATCGAGGCGGATGTCATGCTGAAAGGTACCCGTGTGGACGGTATCTACACCGCTGATCCGGAGAAAGATCCTACGGCTACCAAGTTCTCCGATATTACGTATGATGAGATCTATACCCGGGGCCTGAAGGTGATGGACTTGACCGCTACCACGATGTGTAAAGAGAACAACCTCCCGATCATCGTATTCGATATGGACACCAACGGCAACTTGAAGAAAGTGATGAGCGGAGAGAATATCGGGACACTGGTGCATAATTAGTGCCATTAACCGATGACATGGCAGTGCCATGCTGATAGCATAGTTGTGCCACTGGTTATGGCACAGCTATGCCATCCGTATGGCACTGTCGTGCCACAGGCATGGCAAGGTTGTGCCAGCCCTGTGGCAAATACGTTAGACCTTTATTCTTGTATATGAAGCATCCCTTTTTACTAGTATGGTTAACCTTGATCGTATTGTGTGGTTGCACGAGCTCGGGGAAACAGAAGAGGCACGTTATCGGCCTCTCCCAATGTATGTTGGACGATGCTTGGCGGGAAGCTATGATTAACGATATGCGTATCGAAGCCTCTAACTATGATGATGTGGAAATTATTATAAAGGACGCGCAAAACAATAACGAGACACAAATACAACAAATACGAGACTTGATCCGCCAAAAGGTGGATGTCTTGATCATCTCCCCCTATCAATCCGAGCCGATCACGGCAGTTGCCGAGGAAGCGTACCGTGCCGGAATCCCGACGATCATTACAGATCGCAAGGTAAATACCGATCAATACACCTCTTTTGTCGGGGCGAACAATTATGAGATCGGACTAGCGGCAGGCAATTACGCCGCCCATTATCTTCCCCCGAACGCTATTATCTTAGAGATATGGGGACTCACGCAAACCTCCCCGGCGCAAGAGCGACATAAAGGTTTTGTCGATGCCTTGCGAGAAAGGGAGGATCTTTCTTTCCGTAAGATAGAAGGACAATGGCTGGTCGATACCGCCCGGATGGAGCTTCGGAAGTTAGAGCATCCCGAGCAGATAGATTTCGTTTACGCCCATAACGACATGATGGCCATAGCCGCCCGGGAATACTTTATGGCATGGGATTCCATCCGAGGACGGGATTTGCGGATTATCGGCGTGGATGCTGTGGCGGGTGCCGGTC
>ULTD01015821.1_pt1 | contig 12995 bp, 16 predicted proteins | sample 1957321 | NCBI WGS metagenome assembly ULTD01 (sample SAMEA4835726, study PRJEB28245) | human gut metagenome | biome: gut microbiome; material: fecal sample | place: Denmark | collected 2008
TTGCGTTTTCAAACGTCAATAGTCAATGGAAACACAGGAGAACACTTTCCTTGCAAGTTAGCTCAAGGCGGACCTGTTCATAGCCGGACAGCGGCATAGCCCGCGGCGAATTGCGAAGCACCCTGAGCTGAGCGGGCCCTTGCCGCTGTTCGGGACAACATCCATGAAGACCGACGGGGGCAAAAAGGCCGAATCTGCATACGTGAATCCGGTCCATAGTACAAATAACCACGATTTGCACACTGGACCGGCGAATATTGTATTACTTACGTCAAGCCTAATCGACAAATCACTTAAGCAACATTCTTTAATTTCACATCATCTCACTCTTTTGTATGAACGAACAGATTCAGAATAGCGGTCACCTATCAATGACAGCCTTGATTCAGACAGATGCTGTATCACATACAAGTCCGTATATGCGCCATTATTTCCAGATACGGCCCTTATACTTACCACTATCGTTCGTGATGTTGGATCATACGTATATTCACCCCATCTGTTCGAAGCGTAATCATAGCCATTCAGATATTCATGCCATTCTCCATTCTTGCCGATTTCAAGAATCTCAGGATACGAGGCATTTCCCACTTCCTGCCAAGTTCCGACGATATCATTACCACTACTAGATTTCACACACGATGTTACAAGGCAAAACATGCAGATTACTGATGTACACCAACTTATCAATTTCTTCATTTCAACAAATATATTTATCATTTCCTGTTGTCATCATGGTACAACTTATTATTCGTCTTTTGCAGAAGACTTTTCCTTGACGCAGCGGACAGAGCAAGCATTACGTTTGGCTGTTTGCCAAGTCATGCCGCATCGTCCACCTCCTTTAATGCTGTCAAATTCCAAAGCCCATGGTCTTGAGGAGTCATCAACATCTGACGTCCAATAGTTCGGCCAGTGTGTACCACCCGCGTTCGCTCCGGCATAACTGCTCGCGCCTGGTAAGAATATTGCTATCACGCCTTCAGAATAAGCCGTCTCACCAGAGAACCATCTTCCTCGCTGACCGTCGTACTCCACTCCAGTCGAATGATTTTTAGACAATGATGCCAATTCTGACTTTGTCGGGATGCGCCAACCATTTGGACATGGGTCATATTGTGTTTTAATCGGATGGTTTGGCGTACCATTTCTCCACAATGAATTATTGGTTACCATCAACCAATCATAGTTCGATGTCACCTTTATATAAATATTCTCATTCTCTTTAGACTGTCCCACTTCCAAAGAAACAGGCCCAGTAATTTCCTGAATTTTTGAATCCGAGTGATTCTCAATGCCATACCGACGTCCCCATTGGTAAAGCCTTCCGTTAAGGTCAATGTCCGCTTTCTTGTGACCGCAGTTGACAGGAGCCCAAACGACACCATCAATGGCTATGCCCTTGCCGTGGTTCTCGCCCTCCTCATCAATGTAGTCCTCAGTTTCAACAGGTACGGCAGCTTCCTGGCGGACAACGACGTCAAAACTGTATTTTCCGTAGATGTCAGCAAATGTCAGACTTCCAGAACGCTCTGAAGTCAGATTATTTTTAGTCGCCGAGATTTTAATCTTGCGAGTGCCGGCTTCTCCCTCAGATGGATCAATGGAAATCCACGACTCAGACTTTGACACTTTCCACGACAAGTTTGTCTCCAGCGTCACATACTCTTCTGACGCATCTGCTCCGAAAGTGACGGCATCCTTGTCCAATTTCAAATATGGAGAAGTCTGGTCTATAGACTTATAGCCCTGACTGACAATCAACTCCACATATTCTTCCGCGCCTACAGCGGAGAATCTGACAAGTGCACCCCTGAGTTTCGAGAGTTTATTCTCTCCTACAGCAATCTTCACTTTCTTGCCTCCAGCCTTGCCGGACTGCGGATCAATCGTAACCCAGTCGGATTCAGATGAAGCCGTCCAGTCCACATTGCTTTCCAATGAAACATACATTTCAGATGCTTCATGGTTAAACTCAACCTCGTCTTTGCTCAATGTAATTTCCGGCGTTTCCTGTGTAACGCTCACATTTTTTTTGCAGGAAGGTAAAAGAGCAACCGTTGCAGCAAGAAGAGCCGCAACAGTCATTTTCATAGTTTGTTCTCTCATTTTTGATATTGTTATAACATTATTTCATCTAGTGATCTTTTTACCCATAAATGTCATTATTGTCTGATGACAAAGAACCTATTGTTCAAGACTATAAGAAAACTCATGTATATACTTGTTCATATTAGTGTTAAATACATACTCCAATATATATATCATCCCATTATTTTTCATTTTAATTGCTCTGATTGCACGTCCATTATCCAATTTGTACAGCGGCAGTTCAACATTCTTTCCTGACAATGTAAGTACCGGCAGCATTAGCATTCTTGATACAAACGTTCTCTCACTATTGCTGCCATCATTCCATTGTATGGTAAATTTATCCCCATGTATACAAAGTTTCGGTTTTATGTCATTATAAACCTGAACACCGGCCAGGCCCAAGGAGATGCTGGAAAATGATGATATTCGGTACGTTCCAGACTTATAGAAAAAGGTTTCACTTATCTCGTAAAAATCAGATGCCGATATGGAAGGAGATGAGACACCAGATGTTTTGTTGCTGTCAGAAAGGAAATAGCTTTTAGGCACAAGACTATATTTTTCCACTTTAGCGCCATCCAATGCTCTCCAAATGAAAGTCTGCCGGTCATCGGAGAATGTCAACAAATACCTCCCTGCAGAAGATTTATAAGTATATGATTCAGATGGATAATCGGAGGTATATGTCATTTTATAATCTGCATCACGAACTTTCTTTTCAAAATAATTCGGATCCGTGCGCAACAACTCTTTGACCCGGCGTATCGAATATTGATAAGTGTAATTGAAAAAAGTCGCATAGTCTCCATAAAAATTGAAAACGCAACAATACGGAGAATTATTGACATCCGACTGAACATAAAAATATATTGCATCTTCAGAATCATAGAATTGAGCGTACCCATTACAAGTAAACGCGACAAATAAAAAAAAGGCCGCGCTCAGTTTTCTGTATATTGTCGTCATAGGAAAATAATGCAGCATAGAATCTCAAAAATAACAATCAGTCCTCATCCGGAACATATTTCTTCCATTCAAACACACAAGTCTCCATTGCCGGTTCAGAAGACGTTTCACTTGACCAGATGGCTTTCATCTCCTTGACAAAGCCGTTCGCATTTAGTTTATAGCTATACACAATTTCCTCAGAATTGCCATCTTCATCCACTCCGGAAATTCTCTTGACAAGGCACTGCGGAACAGCTGTTCCCAGCAGTCCGGCTTCAAGAAGAGGCATTTCAAACCAGAACATTACGTCATTCAGATTGTCAGCCCAATATTGCAGAGTAGCTGTCTTTGCCGGTATTGATGTATATTCTATCTTATGTTCACACCCATCAACAGTGTAAGCGACAAGGTTAGAACTGCTGTCATATGAATACGTCCAGGTCAGATAGGACGGAGCTGCATCGCCATCACGGTAAATGTCTGTCTGTTCTACAAGTCTACCATTAGAATCATACTCAAATACGAATGTATCATACTTATCAAGTTCAATATCCTTGACATATCCATCTTTATTCAAATACATCTTGATGCATTCGTCGCCGGCATACAGATAGACGTATGACGGAAGCGCATAGACAAGACGACACTTCAGCAAATCTTCGACGCTTTCAGCGTACTCGAATGATTCCAGCACAGGGCGCTCACACCAATCAACAGAAATGTAGGATGCATTGTCAAATAATCCATACGTTCCGGACGCGGTGTTGTTTTTCTCCGAATAGGTATCGACTATAGAAGACAACACATAACAAGCGGCCGATTCCGGCAGCTCAGGCGTCACGTTTTCGCCATTGCCGCCTGTCTCATTTCCATTGCCATCTCCTTCCGAAGGGGCAACAGTCTTAGTGCACGAAACAACTGCTAGGAGAATTGCTCCCAGCAATATAATTTTTGATTTTTTCATCTCAAAACTTAGAAACAATTATTTAAATTCGAGAATGTACCATTCTTATAGTGTCAAAGAACTCTATTTCACACGATAGCGTCGCGTTTTCTTCGGATATTTTATCTCAAGGATGTCATTTGCACAACTATACTTGTAACGAGAGCCGTCAATGAACAAGTATTTGTCGTCGACTGTATACCAGACAAAATCCTCATCTTCGTTAACCCAGTCAATTTCCGACTCCCATGTGCCGGAAATTCCTGTTCCATCGCTATAAAAATGCTTATAGCCATGAACATACGTTTTTCCGTCCATTTCAATCCATTCTTCAAACAATGAGGAATCATGCTCCATTGTCCGGTAATCAACATCACTGGTCTTCGAACATGACAATCCACAAAACATCGCCCCAATCAATAGGGCATATAACTTAAAGTATTTCATCTTGCAATCTTCTTTTTTAAAACAATGGCAATTCGGAAGGCACGTCATCAGCATTTCCGAACTTGCCGGCCCAATACTTGATTCCATCAATCTCCACATAGACCAGCCCCCAATATGCTGACTTAGCTTCACGTTCGGATTTTTGCATCGAGGCAACGGCCTCTTTATATAAATCTCTCTCTTCCGAAGTAAGAGTCTCTCCTTTATCCATTCTCTCTCTTAAGGCCCAATAGGCGTTCCACAAGATGCTGGCATCCGCATATGGAGTCGGATCCACTTGCGCAAATAAGGATTCTTTGAATGAAAACGAAGATCCGCTGGCATCAGTAAGTTCTCGCCAATAATAATATCCCTTTCCATCAAGATATACAAACCCTGCATATCCGAACATATATCCATATCGAACTTCCGATGATGGGCATAACGACTGTTTTGAAACAGACACTGATATGTTCCAGCTAAAATCAGCATAGTTTGCAGTAACAGACACATTTTTCCTAATTTCACTGCCTTTCAATGATTCCGAGTTCCCACCAGTTCCACTATCATCTTTCCCACTATTGGCAGAAGATCCGTTTCCGGATTCTCCGCTCTCTGTGTTTGAAGAGTTATTATTCCCTTTCCCATCGGGAGACAATTCCGGTCCACAAGCCGTAAGCACAGACAATACTGCCACCAAACTTAATATTCTATTAATTGATTTCATTTCAAACAACCTGTTCTATTGTATATCATTTCATCCAGTCAAGAACGGGATAGCCATCCTTGCCAAATTTCCAGTTACAGAAAGAATAGTCCTCGTACTTCATTCGCAACTCCTCAACGTTTTCATTGAGTTTGTCCAAAAAATCTTTAGACTTCATCTCTTCGACTGTCATTGAAACAACATCTGTCTTTGGAAGAGTATTGCCTACTTCGGCTCCCACGGCGCAATAACTGCTGTTTATCAGATAATAGCCATGATATATCATCGCTCCTCCCACACTGCTACCATATTGTGAGCTTTTATAGAACTCCCCTAACAGGGCGCCCACGCCTCCTCCGTTTTTGTTAATCATTCCGAAGTTCACAATGTTTTCAAATGCAATATAGCGCTGACACCACCCCACGATTCCTCCGACAGCCAATTTTTGCGATGCCTGACATGAAACAGTTCCGAAATTCACATTATTTGCACAAACAGTTTTATCGTCAGCACAAGATGCGATGATACCGCCACACCTATTTCCTTTGCACTCAATTGCGCCAAAATTGAATGAGTTGATAATTATACTGCCAACGTCAAAATAGGCCGCTATCCCGGCTGCTCGATTGTTACTATATACAGCCCCATAGTTAGCACAAGAATCAATCAGGCGTCCACCACGTCCAATAACCCCGGCGCATGGTGCAGAAGATTTTACCGTTGCATAGTTCACACAATTACTTACTTTGCCACCGAAACCAACAACTGCCCCAATTGTCGTATCACCAGAGAAATAACTATCCTTTATAGTCACATTAGAGACTTTTGCTGTCACATAACCAAATAGTCCGATGTATTTATTTTTACAAGTAGTACACACTATCCCATAAATAGTGTGTCCATTTCCATCAAAGTATCCGCCGAAAGGAGTACTGTAGTCTTTTCCAATAGGAACCCATTGCTCAAACTTCAGAACAATACCATTTAGTTCCCCGTTTTCATCCAAGACATTCTTATTGAACCGGATGTCATTTTCAAGTCGAAAATGAACTTCTCGGTAATGAATTCCTTTTGCGCAATAATTTGAAAGTTTCCGCAACTGAGCTGCGGTCTTTATCTGATACGGATTCTTCTCTGAACCGTCACCGCCAGCAAACTCCTTTGCAATCGTGAATTTGTCGTCAGGATTCACCTCCTGATTATCTCCAGAGTTTCCACCGGACGCTCCAGTATCGCCCGTACTGCCGGAATCACCGGAACTGCCTGAACCTTCGGCATTGCCCGAGTCTCCATCAGTTCCACTATCATCTTTCCCATTATTGGCAGAAGAGCCGTTTCCGGAGCCTCCGGTCTCTGTGTTTGATGCGTTATTATTACCCTTTTCATCAGGAGACAATTCCGGGCCACAAGCCGTAAGCACGGCCAATATTGCCGCCAAACTTATTATTCTATTAATTGATTTCATTCCAAACAACATGTTCTATTGTATATCAGTTCATCCAGTCAAGAACAGGAAAGCCATCCTTGCCAAATTTCCAGTTACAGAAATTGTATTTCGGATATATTTCTTTCAATTCTGAGACATTAGCATTCAGTTTATCAAGAAAACTCTGCGATTTCATTTCTTCCGACTTCATTGACAGGACATCGGTCTGCGGACATAGTGAGCTATTGGCACCCACTGCGCTATAACTTGTACTCTCCAAATAATATCCATGGCAAAGTTCTGTATAGTTGCCGGAACCTGCAGGATTATCCTTGAAATACATTCCAACCAATGCTCCGATTCCAGAGATATTCTTCAATATCATCCCATAATTCACAACATTAATTACGGCTTGAAAACGGCTGAAATAGCTTGCTATGCCACCGACGTGCAAGTTCTTCGATGTTCGACACGATATCACGCCCAAGTTTACACAATTCGTAATCTCATATGCAGAAGCTGGAAAAATAGCCACTATTCCTGCTGCAATATTGCTTCCCTCGATATTTCCATAATTAAATGAATTTCGAATACGCCTTGTGCGTCCTGCGATTCCAGCGGCAGTTCCGCCAGAAACTTTGCCATAATTTCCACAGAAATCAGCAAAAAGATCTATGTTTCCCGCAATTCCACCCGCAGACTTGCTTGAAGAAGTATTTTTTACCGTAGCATAGTTCACACAATTAATCACGCGTTCAATAAATCCAGCAATGGAACCCACACGCTCTTTACCTTCAAAATAACTGTCTTTGATTGTCAAATGAGTAACTGTTCCGCATGCACCAAACAGACCAGTAAAGTCATAAGAATCATTCGTACAAACGATTCCATAAATAGTATGTCCATTACCGTTAAAATTACCACTAAATTTCAGACTGATATCTTTCCCAATCTGAATCCATTGCTTAAATTTGGATTTATTTCCATTTAACTCCCCATTTTCATCAAGAACATTCTTATTGAACCTGATATCATTTTCAAGGCGAAAATAAGTTTCACGGTAATGAATTCCTTTTGCGCAATCATTTGAAAGCTTCCTCAACTGAGCCGCGGTCTTTATCAGATACGGATTCTTCTCTGAACCGTCACCACCGGCAAATTCCTTTGCGATAGTGGAACTGTCATCTGAATTCACATTGCCATTGTCTTCAGTCCCGGAATCTCCACCAGCCTCTGCGTTATCTTTCCCATTACCTGAAGGCCCATTTCCGGTACCTCCATTCTCTGTACTTGATGAGGCATTTCCGATTTCGGAAGATGACAAATCCGGCCCGCATGACGCCAGCAACATTATTGCCATCAGCAGTAACGCCACTGATTTTATCTGTTTTATCATTTTGACTGACATTCGGACACAAACCTAAAAATAAAAATTGAGCGCAAGATTGCCGCCGACCCTTCCTGTGACAAAATTCACAGTGCTGCCCGACCTACGTTTATAGTTGGTCGTGCCGTTTATAAGACGGGATTTTGTCCAGCTGCCATTCAATCCAAGATCCACAGTCGCACTGAGAGAAACCGCCTTCCAAATAAAGAACTCGACGCCAACATTGGCAACGATTCCAAGAGCATTTGTCGGACTTTCATCCACAGAACTCGCATTGTTTGTAGATTCAGTATGGTCATAACCCTTATTTGCATAGGTGTACATAACTCCCGCTCCAAGGACAGGCTGAAGCCTCTTGCCAGGACGCAGAAGATACTGGGTGCCCACAATTGCCAAGAAACTGTTTGTTCCACTTCTTGTTATTTCCGACGGTTTAGTTGCCTTTGAGTCCGCATAAGAATAGTCTCCAATTCCCTTACAATTAAATCCGAACTGCGTCGTAAGAGCCAAATTGTCAAGAAAAAAATATTTTCCAGACATTGTAACACCATCATAATATATGGATTTCAGTCCTTCGAGGCCTTCAAATTTCTGAGATACAGTGCCGTTAAACATATTTCCGACAAAATTCAAAACCGGTGCAGCACCGAAAGAAAGGGCGAAACCTCCCGACCGAGTGCCGTAATACACATCTGAAGGTTCACCTGAATGTAGTTTGTCTTTCTTTGCATTTGCCGTAAAAGGGATACAAATTGTCAATGCAGCGGTCGCAATACATGCAACGACACTGGGCATAATGGTTTTCATACAGAACATTTGTCTTTAAATTCAAACAAGTTACTTTTTTACACAACGAAGCTGATAGCTGGCCTCTTCATCCTGATCAACACCTACTTCCGGAGCGCTTTCCGCTCCAATATAAAGAACCTCATAAGCCCCGTCTTTTGTCGATGACCAATATATTCCCATAGAGCCTTTGAGCCGAAGAGTGCCGGAGGATTCCTTGTAACCGGCAGCAGGGAAAAACACAGCAGGAGATGAGGATGAGTATGCCTTCTTGCCTGACAACCAATTGCCTTTGAGACCATCATAAGTTGTAAACCCTGATGAATGTGCAGAGAGCGAGCGAAGTTCGGCACTTGTCGGCACTCGCCAACCAGACGGGCATGCCGTCATAAACTCATCTGCAGAATAGTACTTTCCTTCCGGACGACTCGATGTTGCCCCACAGTTTGATGTTGCCCAGATAAGACCGTCAATTGATCCTTCAACATTTGTCGGTGGCGTTACATTTCCGTCATTGCCATCATTTCCGTCCACAAGTTTCGTGCACGAAGCAAGCCCGGCCATCGCAGCAAGCAAGAGTGCGACAGCCATTTTCATAGTTTTGTTTTTCATTTTTGATATGGATAAATATTGTCATTCCTGTCAATACACAACGAAAGTGTGAAACCATACTCTGAAGATGGCTTTATAAGCCTGTTTTGGAGATATACTTTACTGTTAAGTGTCTCTTTATTTTCGGTTGGTAAAACTTTTACTCCTATAACTATTTTTCCTATGTCATTAAGCGTTTGAGAATTACCCACGTTGCATACAAAGAGTAGACATAATATATACAGAAATCTATTCATGGCTTCTATTTTATGGTGATATATAAGGTGTTGCCTTTAAGTGTTCTAGAAATAGTTAAACCTAGAGATCTAAAGAATTTCAATACATTCATGCTGTATTTGCCTAGTGTATATGTGGCTCCTGACTCATCATTGAAAGGAAGTTTTATGTCATCAAAGACCATGTTTAACTGCGTGGCTCCTTGAAGATGATAGTTTCCATTATAGCATGTGGAGTCTACCCATAATTCAATCTCATCTTGTAGTGTCAATCCTTGAGTTCCTACTTCGGATTCCATGTTGAATGTTGAATTTTGATCAAGATTTATGATTAGCATTATGGAGCGTCCCTGCTCGGAAATAATACTGAACTTGCTTTGCATTACTTCCAAAAAATCATCGGCAATACTCTCTATCGCCTTTATTGATAGTTTAGCAATGTCTTCAGTATAGAATGGCCCACATTCTCCGACTTTATTGGATAGAGAGGCTCCCGTAGCAACATCATATGCGGTAATGTTAATTTTAACTCTGGACTCGGGCTTAGTTTGACCGGGAACTGATGTTTGCTGACAGATGATTTCAGACTCAACATATATATCTGCACCCGACATGTTGATTATTGAAGATTTGAGGTCGTTCTGATTATCAATGTTGATTACATCAGAAGTGTTAGCTGCTTTAAGTCTGGCAATGAAGTCTATTGTGGAAAATCCTCTTTCGTCAAAGGCTTCTTTAATCTTAGATAATGCAATACGCTTGTTTGGATCTTCTTCCAGCACGGTTCTTAAGTCTTCTCCTTGTTTGGTGTATGGAATTACCATTATTTTAGGCTGGACTATAGCCTGTGCTGATGCGGATATCGCCAATAGCATTGTAATTATAACTAAATACTGTTTTATCATAGTTCAAATCTTGTTTATATGTTACATCCCTTTTATTTCGGTATAGTTTCAACTAGAGTGAGACTTTTGATAAGAAATATGGAAGATAAAATACTGAGGAGACCACACAGTTATTATTCTGTATTTTTGGAATTTCAAAAAGTGGGCATGGGTGGTAGTTATATATCATTTATGATTCCCGGATACTTTACAGATCCTTATGTGCGCGAGCTTTTAGCTTCTTATCTATAATTGGTTTTGCGGCATTAAAGAACTAGATTACAGGTAAATAGCGCGATGTGGGGTTTTTAAGTGGATACTGAAAGTATAATTCACAGGTGTCTCCTACACACCAATAGATTAGAAAAACGATGTCTTGTAGTGAATAACTGCAAACGCCTGTTTCTCCATTCAGAAAATGATCAAACTGATTGTTGTTGCCGTTTAAGAAGTCCATGATGGATTTTTCATCCCAAGCCATAATATACTTGCTTTATTTATCCGGCTTCAAGATATTCATAGTTTAAAATAACGGCAAAGGTGTGAAGCCACGTTCGCTTATCATTACAAAGGTGTGGCAACCATTCCAGAATAAACGACCGATACTTCACACCCGAGGATATATGAACAACACTGTGCGAACAGCACAATGACGTATATATACCAATAACGGGCGGAGTGATTGTGTCATTGTCTTCTGGATAAAAAACTGCCACGTTTTTGTAATAAGACAATGCGAAAACACTTTCGCCAATATGTACAGCATCCCTGATGCTGGCAACAAATATAGCAATTACTTTTAATAATGTATGATATTTTGTTGTAAATGTGCAGTATATCTTAATTGCTTTCACTTTTTATTTGGATTGTACTGAATATTTATGTTATATGTTATTAGATACTACATGACTCTTTAATTGAATAAAAGCTGCAATTACACTTTCTTGTCGGAGAAGGAAAACTTGAGCAGATTTGAAAAAGATGTCCTATATTTGAAGAGGTTTTGATGATAATCAAGTGAAACCATAATATGGCAAAATATTGAAACTTATGATAATCAAACGTTTGTTCGCGGTTTTGTTCGCGGTTGCTGCTGTATGCAGTTGTGCTTCAAGTTCTATGGATTCGAGATGGAGTGAGGAGAAAGCCTGGAAATGGTATTCTGAACGGGATTGGCCTGTGGGATGTGATTACATTCCGGCATATGCAGGCAACCAGCTGGAAATGTGGCAGGAAGATACTTTCTCTCCGGATTCCATTGACAGGGAACTCGGCTGGGCTCAGGAGCTGGGCTTCAATACTTTACGTGTGTTCCTCCATCATGTGCTCTGGCAGAGTGACAAGGAGGGCTTCAAGTCTCGGATTTCCAAGTTCCTGGACATTGCCTCGTCCCACGGAATATCCACGATGTTCGTGTTTTTGGATGACTGCTGGTGTGAGAGTTACGCACCAGGGACACAGCCGGAGCCTGTTCCGGGGCAGCATAATTCTGTATGGTGCAAAGACCCCGGCATCGAGTATTTTGGACCATGCGGCAGCGGCTGCCTCTATGCGCAGGATACGACGGCGATTGTCAATGTGCTGGAGGCTTATGTCACAGACATTGTCTCGACATTCAAGGATGACAGCAGGATTTTTGCCTGGGACCTCTACAATGAGCCGGGCGGCGGACAGGATCCGGACCGTTACTGGGAGCGCTCTTTCCCACTGCTCAAGGATGTGTTCAGCTGGGCACGTAAGGTGAATCCGTTGCAGCCGCTTACTGCCGGTGTCTGGAACAGCCGTCTGCACGAAATGAATGCATGGCAGCTGGCGAACTCGGATATAATCACGTATCACACTTATGCTCCTCTGGAGAGCCACAAGGAGATGGTCGATACGCTGAGCCGTTATTCGAGACCGATGGTCTGCACTGAATATATGGCCAGGACTGAGGGCAGTACGTTCCAGACCATCTTGCCGATGCTGAAGGAAGCCGGAGTGGGTGCGATCAACTGGGGCTTCGTCTCAGGCAAATCAAACACCATTTTCTCATGGGAAACCATTACACATCCTTGTGAAACACCTGAGCCGGAGCTCTGGTTCCACGACATTCTCAGAAAAGACGGTACGCCATATTCTTCAGACGAAACCGACCTCATCAAGCGTTTGGCCTTGTCCCGGCAGTAACGCGCACGGGATGTCCGGACAATGCGTGTCAGCGTCTTTCACTGCAGACCCGTGCTGCGGTGAGCCAGATCAGTAGCTGTCCGGAGTAGTAGGTGGTCATTATCAGGATGTTGCTGTATGGCACTGGCGAGACGAACTTGTTCCATGACAGAATCATATCCGAGAGCAGGAACAGCGCCGCACAGCAGGAGCTTGACGAGGAAGACTACACGCAGGCTGCTTGACCCGCTCGGCAAGATACTGAAGGAGATACGTGAGATTGAGAGGGGCCATGAGAATGCAGAAAACCTGTTGACTGTCAGAGAGAAAAGCAATCTGGAGGTCATCACGAGGATGTGCCGCCAGCAGAAGAACCACATCCGGAACAATGACAGCAGGGAAAGCATCCCCAACAGGATA
>ULTD01021946.1_pt1 | contig 12737 bp, 9 predicted proteins | sample 1957321 | NCBI WGS metagenome assembly ULTD01 (sample SAMEA4835726, study PRJEB28245) | human gut metagenome | biome: gut microbiome; material: fecal sample | place: Denmark | collected 2008
ACGACAGTTCCCCGCCTGGAAACGGGAAGTTAATGTATACAGTATGACTGTTTTCTACACTTCATTCAGTTAAAAGCAACTATACTTATACTTTCCTCTTTTTAAAAGCAATGAAGTACCCGGAAATTTATTACCTTTGTGTAATTGATTTATAAAACCGGAGTATATGAGCACTAAAATTTATCCCATTGGCATACAGAATTTCGAAAAGATTCGTAATGACGGCTATTTATATATTGATAAAACGGCATTGATGTATCAAATGGTAAAAACCGGTAGTTACTATTTCTTAAGCCGCCCGCGCCGCTTCGGAAAGAGTCTGCTCATCTCTACTCTTGAAGCCTATTTTCAAGGAAAAAAAGAACTGTTTACAGGACTGGCTGTAGAAAGGTTGGAAAAGGATTGGATTAAATATCCGATACTACATCTGGACCTTAATATCGAAAAATATGATACGCCGGAAAGTCTGGATAATATACTCGAAAAATCGTTGACTGCATGGGAAAAGCTCTATGGTGCCGAGCCATCCGAACGCTCATTTTCCCTGCGTTTTGCCGGTATCATAGAACGCGCCTGCAAGCAGGCAGGACAGCGCGTAGTTATTTTGGTAGATGAATATGATAAGCCCATGTTGCAAGCCATCGGCAACGAAAAATTGCAAAAACAATTCCGGGACACTTTAAAACCTTTCTATGGGGCACTCAAAACAATGGATGGCTATATAAAGTTTGCGTTCTTGACCGGCGTTACAAAGTTTGGCAAAGTCAGTGTGTTTAGCGACTTGAATAATTTGGATGACATCTCAATGCGAAAAGATTATGTTGAAATCTGCGGTGTCAGCGATCAGGAGCTTCATGAAAACTTAGATATCGAACTTCATGAGTTTGCAGAGACGCAAGGTTTGTCGTATGACAAGCTCTGTACAAAACTAAAAGAATATTATGATGGCTATCATTTTACACATAATTCTATCGGTATATATAATCCGTTTAGTCTGCTCAACGCTTTCAAATATAAAGAATTCGGCAGTTATTGGTTTGAGACGGGGACACCTACCTATCTGGTTAAGTTACTAAAAAAGCATCATTATGATCTGGAACGGATGGCACACGAAGAAACTGATGCACAAGTACTGAATAGCATCGACTCCGAATCAACCAACCCGATTCCAGTGATTTACCAAAGCGGATACCTCACCATTAAAGGATATGACGAACGTTTTGGCATATACCGTTTAGGTTTCCCCAACCGTGAAGTAGAAGAAGGATTCATTCGCTTTCTGCTTCCTTTTTACGCGAATGTGAATAAGGTGGAATCCCCATTTGAAGTTCAAAAATTCGTCCGTGAAGTAGAAACGGGAGATTATGATTCTTTCTTCCACCGCCTGCAGAGTTTCTTTGCCGATACGACTTACGAAGTAATCCGGGAGCAGGAACTACATTATGAGAACGTACTTTTCATCGTTTTCAAGCTGGTTGGCTTCTATACCAAGGTGGAATACCACACTAATGACGGGCGTATAGATCTCGTGCTACAGACAGAGAAGTTCATTTATATAATGGAATTCAAGCTAAACGGAACAGCAGAAGAGGCTTTGCAGCAAATTAATGACAAACGCTATGCGCTACCTTTCGAAGCGGATGGACGGAAACTATTCAAGATAGGGATTAACTTCAGTGAGAAAACCCGTAATATCGAAAAATGGGTAGTAGAATCCTGAAGTATACCCCGCCTTGACAAAGAGTCTGTTATTATTAACGTGGTGATCTTATTCCAATCCCGGCCACGCTTTTGTTGAATACGTAGCCTCAAGCGCATTTTCTAAATTATCATTCAGACTCGGGAAGAAATCGATTCCTGTCTTTTCCTCCAGTTCGTCTATTGATAATGCATAGTCAACTAACTTTGTTGATTTCGGAGAGTCGGTATGCTCCATCCAAAAAGCGATCGCTTTGAATGAATCTCCTTTTTTAAACAACAAAGCCATATAATAATATCTAGGAATGGGCTTGCTACGGTCGTTACTAATATATCCTCTGATCTGATCTTCCTTATCAATCGTTCCTCCTTTTACCACATATAAGGTATCTGAAGATGTGCAGCTACGTCCCCATGATTGCACCTGTCCCTCCAAAGTCAACCAAATACCTGTATTAAATTTATTTCGTTGAGGACTCATATTAGTGTAATAAAAAGTCTGTTCATTTACCTCACGCGAATAAAGTCTGTCGGCAGAAGCACAAAGATGCCCTCTATCATAACCTTGTTTCCCAAAATCTGCTTGCACACGTTGGTATTGTGAACCGATAGCAGGATCTGCATCAAAAGGCTCATCACTACGTGATACATTTTGTTGCTTTGTTTGATTGTCAAATCGAAAGGCAATCCAACGGGAATGTTTCTTACTCTTATCGTATTCCATACTGAAAGAAGTTACTTTCTGCCCATTGAATGTGGTGTAGTGTGTTACAAACACATCGTTTGCACCATTGCGTAAGGCTGGGAGTTCTACGATGCCGGTGGCGAAATTATTGGAGTTGTTATTTTCATCTTTATCACAAGCGCAAAAGCTTATACATAATAAGCCCAGCCAAAGCAAAGTATTATATCTCATACAATATCAAATATTAAAAAAGAACTAAAACTGACCCAAACATTATTTGAGCCAGTTTTAGATTCTATTTTTGAGGAATACCAATTATTTTTTTACAACCAAAGATGCATTATCAATCAACATATCTTTAGCCGCAACAGACTTACTACCCGAACTCATAAATACAATAGAAACAGTTTGCTCTGCTTCCAACTCAATTGAATATTCATATTTAGTCCATTCATCAGTTAAAGCAATTGCAGTCGTTCCACTAACATAATTATATTTGCCACTATCCACCGTACCGTCTTCCTTTATTAGCACATAACCAACTTTCATATTAGCAGTAGCACCTGCTACAGCATTCTTTGCATATACAGAAAGTGTGTAATTTCCAACACTTAATTTTATATCATCACTACCTAAACGTTTATTACTCGTTGAGGTATTAGATATTAACACCGACATCGTACCATCTTGCGCGCTTTCTGTATATTTACTATAGGTAGCATTAGTTGCAGATTCTCTCCCCCAACCTTCTGGCTTAGTATCATTCCAAACTTCAAAACTACCATTCTTCAATAATTCACCTGATGGTTCCGGGGCAGTACCTCCTTCCACACCATATAATCTAATGTTATAAAGACGGAAACCTACAGTGTTATCAGCTACATCAGCAACAAACTTTAACGTAGAAGCATCAGTACCTGCAACCTCCACTTCCACTTGCATAGAATAGAAAATATTAGCTTCTTTATTTGCTGCGCTCACAACCTTACTTGCTGCCACTACTTCCTTGTCATTCAAAACAACTTTGATAGCACTCAAATCTGCAGTTTCACCTGCATTATACACATTAGACGCTACTTCATAAGCAACAATGAACTTACTATAACCAGAAGCTTTTATATTAGAAATTGAGAAATTCACCTCACTATTTTTAGGAAACCAAGCATGATTCACCATAGGTGCATCTGAAGAAACTTCAGGAGTCTTATGAGCAATAGCACGTATATCTCCACTCGTTGCTGCAAAAGTCAAATTCGAATTATCCCAACCCTGATAAGCACTTATAGCTGGTCTTTCTTCATCTTTTCCTATAATCTTAGCACCAAACTTTTCTGTAAATATTTCAGTTCCCTCAACAGGAGGTTCAGGAGTTTCACCACCTTCACCTTCTCCAACAATCTTCACATTCTTCACTTCCCATGTACCTACATTAGAAGTAGTACTTATATATTTGAAAGCAAATTGAATATTTTTACCAACATAGCTAGCAAGGTCAATATTACCAGAAGAAACAAATTTCCAATCCTGATTAGTTCCATAAGTTGGTATAGTAGCTTGAGTCCAATCAGAAGCAGTACTTTCCTTCACCCATATAGTCAACTCTTTTGCAGGATCACCACAGAATTTATGAGCATGTTCAAATGTCAATGAAGCTTTGGTCGCTTTTGTCAGATTTACAACAGGAGATATCAACCAGCTTTCTGATGCTTCTTTTTCTGTTGCAGAGATATAAGCACTAGCTTTCATATATTTGCTGGCAGTTCCGCCAGTCTCCGGTGTATAAGACTCCCATTTCCAGATTTCGCTTACTTTAGTAGGACGTGTTTTATCTTCAATAGTAAATGTACCTTTATCTGAAGCAAATGATTCTTCAAAGAATGTAACTCCGCCAACCGGAGGCGTAGGCTCATCTCCCCCTTCACCAATAATAGTGCCATCTTCCAATATCGCAGTTGTAACTTCTTTCAATCCCGGTAATCCCCATGTATTTTTCACTAAGGTTCCTTTCAAAGTCACTAAACGAGGAAGAGGAGTTGTTGCATTATCAACCAAATTTAAAGCTGCCTTAACTTCAGAGCAGCCAGCAGTTTTACCACTTAAATTAACCGCTGAACAATTCTTATAATCGCTTTCTCCACGGTCATCTGCAATCAGAAATGCAGTAGCTTTCACACCTGTGGGTTGTGTTCCAAAAACAACATCATTTTCAGAACTTATGGACATATCGGTAGAAGACTTAATACCTGCTACAATATATGCTTGTACCCAAGCTACAGTAGTACCATCGGCCTTAGCCTTTAAATCTGATACAGTATATGGATTATCTTTAGAACCATCACCCGTCAGCCCCGGAACATCACCCTCTCCCAATATATCATAAGGAGCCGGTACATCACTACATGAACTAAATGTGAACACTGCAAGCAGTGTCAAGAATAAAGCATTTAGAATCTTTTTCATAATTGTATATTGTTATTTGAATTATTTATTGCGTTTTACATCACTGCCAGTACGAATAATCAATTGCCAAGCATTGTTATATCGGGTCAGTATACCTGTCACATTTAAAGTACCTTGCGGAAGAACATCTTTTGAGAAGTTAGCATAGATACTGGTATGTGCCACAGCCGCAGACTTAGTACCATCAGCATAGTTGATATTGCGTTCTACAAAAGAAAGATTTGGATTGGCTACATCTTCCTCTGCTGCATAAGTTGTAGTACCATTTGCATCCGGAAAACTTACATTTTTTAATGTAACAAGCAATGGCGCCTGCTTCATATCCACAGCGGTCAATTCTGCAGCCGTAGAGATTTCTAAAGGTCTTAATTCATCATAAAACAACTTCGGTTCATTAATCAAACGTACATGCTGTTTCCATACATATTCGGGCATACGTCCCACTTTACCTTCATAAATTGAACCGATTTGTGCAAGCTTACGGTAACTACCGATTTGCAATCCCTTACAGTCAATTACGACTTTTTGACCTACCGGACAAAAGGCATATAATCCGGAATTATTAACTCCTACAATAATAGCACCTGTTTCATCACCAACGACAAGCTGTTTGTAGATGTTCCCACTTTCATCATCTCCAATTATTACACCTTCAATACGTGTTTCATCCTCAATAGTAGTATACGTATCAGTACTCGTATCGATGAAATCATTGTATTTCTCTTTCAGCGCAGCTATTGAAATGGTGCGTCCTTCCGGGATTGAATTATTGCCATAAGCATTTCCCGTCACCGGATCATCATAGTTCTCACAGGAAGTGAGACCTGCGCCACATAGCAGCAATCCGGTACATAATATAGATAGTAATTTCTTCATAATTGTTTCTTCCTTTCTTATTGTTTTGGATTGATAACTACACATTCTTAAAATCTATAACCAATGTTCAAGAAAGCGTTGAACGGGAATGCGTAGAAATACTTAGAGTTCTTAGAAAACTTGTAAACACGTGCGTCACCGTCTTTGTAATTATCATCACGGTTTTGTTCGAAACCGCCTGTACGCAAATCTGTATTGTTCAAGATATTAGTCAAACTCAAATTAAGGCTAATGCTCTTTCCATTACGTAAACGAATGTATTTTCCGATGGAAGCATCCAACATAAATCCACCATCCAGTTTCTCCTGACCTGGTACATGGAGAACCGGATTTCCATTAGCATCTACGCCGGCACCATTTTTATCCAATACGCTGCCAAGACGACGATAGCTTGAGAAATCGATATATACACGATCATAATAGTTTCCGGTCAAATTGAAGAACCAACCTTTTACGTTATAATCCAAAGCAAGGCTATAAGCAGAAAGCGGAGTACCATTAGCACGCATACCTTTAGCATAAACACGATCGAGGTTTGACTCATTCTCACTTTCATATGTCAATACAGCATCCGGATTATTGGTGTATTTAGCTTCACTCCAAGTACCGATAGCCGTCAATGAAAGTTCACTTGTCAACTTAAAGGTAGCCGCTGCTTCTATTCCCCAATGTTCCTTTTCAATGCCATTCATAGAAAGATAAGTGAAACGTGCTTCGCTATCATTATAAAAAGCATCCATTTCTACCTGATTCTGGAAGCGAGTGTAATAACCAGTCAAACGTCCCATCACCCATGGAGTGTTGAAGTTATAAGTCAAATCACCACCAATGATACGCTCTGTTTTCAAGTCTCTCACAAAGTCATTCTTAATACGTGGAGCAATAAAAGAGTTATAGGCCAACGGTGCACGTTCTTCATATCCGGCATTCAACGTGAAAGAATGGTTACCATTGATAGCCCAATTCAAACCGGCTTTTATACCTCCTTCAAGGAATTTAGCCGTACCGCTGCTACCAAGTGATTTCAACGGAGCACGTCCGTTTCTCATCAATCCATCGCGGAACATCTGTGTAGATCCTATCTTACCGGAAGCAAAATAGTTTAATGACCCGCCATTGTTACCCTGATAACGCACCCATGCACTCTGCTTATTCACATAGATGTTATAATCATAACCAAATTTATCACCTTCACCAATACGGCGGTTAGGATTATCAAGATCATTTTGCACCATACTGGAACTAGCTCCATGATCGCGCACTGCAAATTTGTCGACGTCAGTATAAAGCTGTCCGCCCAGCAAATCCTTCATTTTTTTATAATGCATACCTTTGGTTGTATTCACGGCAACTCCCGCAATGTAGCTGTTGTGTTCATTCCATTGATGATTGAATACCGAACTAAGGTTGAAAGCCAACTGATCATCATGACGTTCTTCTACATAATAAAGTGTCTCTTTACCTAATGCATTCGCCTGTTTATTGGCAAAATAAAGAGCATCCCAATCTAACTGACGATAAGCTTTATTATTTTTCCAATTATCTGTAACTTCATTAAACTGCTGCAATTCATCGGCAGTAGGAACAGATTCCCATACATCAAAGATTGAGCTAGGCAACTTTTTATAATAATCCGGGCGTGGATCGGCCGCATTACCATTCCAGCCTAGAGCACTTTTCCCATAGTTGGAATATTTGAATCCGGCACTTGTCACTAACTTCTTATTATCATCAATGGTGAAATTCCATGAAGCAATAGCCGATGGTTCGAACTGACGTACAATACGTGCATTTCGTTTTTCTCCATTCTGATATCCCCAGTTCGGATTATAATAATGACTGTTCGCTAAATAATAAGCTTCTTCGGTTGCCGCCATTTGCTGTCCTCTCTCTGTCGGTGTTCCCCAAGTTGCCAAAGAGAGACTATGGCGTTCGTTGAATACTTTCTCCGCACCGAGAAAGTAAGAAAAAGAATTATATTTGATTCCTTCAATATTTCCCTCATTACCCCAGCGATAACCCAATGATCCGGTAAATGCCCAACCATTGTTCATCAGACCTGTAGAATAAGTATACATTCCACGCAAAATGTAGTTGCGGTTACTACCTGACAGTGTTAGTTTTGAGCCGGCCGCATATTGGCTGGCACGTAAATTGATATTGGTGGCACCTCCTATCGCGCCAAAAGTAAAGTTGTTAAATTCAAAAGGACCGATCCCTTCCTTATTACGGGTAGCATCGTTCAATCCTCCTATTAATCCGTAGCTGAAACGTCCTGTTTCTGCATCATTAAACTGTACCCCATTGATATACATGTCACTGTACTGGGAATCATATCCCCTTACACGAAATCTCATTGGGCTAAACAGATAACCTACATTTGACAGATAAACATCATTGTTAGAAGTGACCAATGCAGATGTGCTCTGTGCTGCATCATCATCCTCATTCAATTGTGATTCTGTAAACATGAAAGAAGCATTGTCCTCACGGGCGTTTTGCTTTGCCTTTTGCTGCGCAAAAAGTGCTGGCATTAAGCAAAATAGCACGATCGCTAACCCTAGTCGTTGTTTCATAATTTAATTTATATTAATGTTAATTGGTCTTTCATTTTGCAACATAAAAGAAATATGTTGTTACGCAAAATAACAAAGAATTTTATATATAACAATGTTTTTTGCAAAAAAAGTAACTAGCAAGGGTGGTTTTTCCGTTTTCTTTTTAGATATTTGTCATACAAATGACAAATTACCCACTTTTAAAATCAATTTTAAAGATGAAAAAAAGCTTAATGACTTTAGGTGTACTCGCTCTTTTTGTCCTCATGGCCTACGGACAAGAAAAGAAATTTGCCCTCTACAGTGTAGCGTTCTACAATATGGAGAATTTGTTTGACACCATTCATGATGAAGGTAAGAATGACTACGAGTATCTTCCTAACGGTACTAATCAGTGGAATACGATGAAGTATAAGGCTAAGCTGAAAAACATGTCGGAAATATTAAGTATGTTAAGTACCGACAAGTTACCAATGGGTCCCGCCATTATCGGCGTTTCTGAAATCGAAAATTACAGAGTATTGGAGGACATACTGAAACAACCTGCTTTAGCGGACAGAGGGTACCAATATGTTCACTACGAAGGAGCAGACCAACGTGGTGTGGACTGTGCTTTCTTCTATAATCCCAAATTGTTTGAACTGACAAATAGTAAACTCGTACCTTATGTATATATCAATGATACGGTGCATAAGACACGTGGTTTCCTGATTGCCAGCGGTAATATCGCAGGTGAGAAAATGCACTTTATCGTCAATCACTGGCCTTCGAGAGCAGCTGCTTCTCCGGCGCGTGAACGCGCAGGGGAGCAGGTTAGAGCGATCAAAGACTCACTGTTAAGGGAAGACTCCGCAGCCAAAATTGTTATCATGGGGGATATGAATGACGACCCGATGGATAAAAGTATGGCCGTAGCACTTGGAGCTAAACGTAAGCCTGCTGATGTAGGACCTACAGATTTGTACAATCCTTGGTGGGATACTTTGAAAAAAGGATACGGAACTCTGATGTACAAAGGCAAATGGAATTTGTTCGATCAAATCGTATTCACCGGGAATTTATTGGGCACTGATCGCAGTACACTGAAATTCTATAAACATGAAATCTTCCGCCGTGATTTTATGTTCCAAAAAGAAGGGAAATACAAAGGTTATCCTAAACGGACGCAAGCAGGTGGTGTATGGCTAAATGGGTATAGCGATCACTTGCCTACTATTATTTATCTAATTAAAGAAGTGAAATGACAAAAGCATTATTTAAACTATTCATCCTGTTCATAACTTGTAGCACTGTAATCTCATGTAGTGAACAGGATTCTCCAGAACTTCCGGACAATCCGGGCAATACCAATCAAGGAATTGCCTCTATTGACCAAACGCAAATCAATGCAAATGGAGGCGGATTTATCATTCGTGTAAAAGCTGATGGCACATGGCAGGCTTCAAGTAGTGAGACTTGGTGTACATTGAGTAGAACATCCGGCAATGGAAATGGCTCTATCAGTGGATATATGAAAGCAAATACCGGAGCTGAACGAAGTGTCATTATTACAATCATAGCAGGGAAAGAAAAAGCAGAGTTTACACTCAAACAATTAGCAGGCAATGGTTCTAATCCTGATCCAGATCCAGACCCGGAAAAGCCTTCAGGATATGCAGGGAGGATTGAAATTCCAGCTTTGCGTTCTGGAGATATGTATAAGTTCATCACACACACTACTAAAGAGAATAACAAAGAGATTATTACTTATAGCTATGAGTATGATTGTAACAAAATGCATTCTCGTTGGGTCGCATGCACTTTTAGCACCGCCACTTCTGACCAAGATGCAGGAAGAAATGAGAACTTTACAGAAGATCTTTCATTACCTCCAGCATACAGACTTGGAGAAAAAGCTTTTTCTGGTTCTAACTACAGTAGAGGACATTTAATAGCTTCCGAAGACAGACAATATTCAGTAGCAGCCAACAAAAAAACATTCTACATGTCAAATATGAGTCCACAAATTCAAGATGGATTCAACGGAGGTATTTGGCTAAATTTAGAAAGACAAGTTCAAAGTAAAGGCTATAGCATTACTAATTCAAAAGATACATTATATGTAGTAAAAGGGGGAACAATTAGGGATGACCAGATACTAAAATATATATCTGATGGCTCTCATAATATAGCCGTTCCCAAATACTATTTTATGGCACTGTTATCCCTTAAAGATGGAAAATATTCTGCCATAGGGTATTGGTTTGAGCATAAATCTTATAATAGTAAAGAACCCTTTTCTAAATATGAGGTTACTATAGACGAGTTAGAAGCTAATACGGATATTGATTTTTTCCCTAATCTTCCTTCAGACATAGAAAAAGAGGTAGAAAAGAGTAAAGACAACTGGAAATGGTAACAAGTCATACCACTACTTAAAGATATTCAACAAATATCTCACTTTGAATTTAAATGAAGAGTAAGTTTCCTTTTTAATGAAATTTACTCTTCATTTTTTATCCATTTCACTTTATCGAGTATAGTCGATAAAAACACCTCTATTTTATCGATTATATTCGACAAAATAGTAAATTACTTGAATTGGATTAATGAAAAACGATCAATTGCTCGCTTTTCTTAAATATAAAAGAACAGCAACAAAACGAGATTACAAGTAATTACCACACCGAATCCTCCCAAAATCCAAGGACGAAGTTTACTCCCCTTTCCTGCAAAGAATAGAGCATAGAACATATTTACCATTATATTACTAATGATAGCCTGCATACTACAAGCAGTAATTATCAATGCAACCACACTACCTGTATTTTGCAACAAGTTTAAGATGAAAGGAGTTATATCACTAAAACCGGAAACAAAAGACAAGAGATTTAATCCGCCTGTGCCCGCATACACTAACGTATAGTGAGTTAAGAAAGTAAATATCACAAAGAGTACGGCAAAAATCAAAGCAACTTTAAATTCCAACGGGTTGCTACTATCATCCTCTTCTGTTTCAGCAGGCTGGTCTTCCGGTCGTTTTTGTCGGGAATGGATAAACCAAGCAACAATAGCCGCCACCACCGCCATAGTCAACAGATACGGATAAATAGACAGGAAGATTTCTCTACTGAAAATAAGTATCAGTATCATAAATCGCAGAAACATCATGCTGACAGCCAACAACATGGCAGCAACATAATCAGTAGCTTCCTGTTCAGAGGCTTTCCGGCTTTTACGGGCAAGTACCGAGATCGTAGCCGTACTGCTGTATAATCCACCAATAATACCAGAAACTAACGTTCCGGATTCATGGAATACATATCTCTTTAATAGATAAGAGAGATAGGAAATGCCGGATACTACTACCGTTGCCAACCAGATAGAATAAGGAGTAAGATTAATATCCGGAATCAGATTCTTATGCGGAAGCATCGGTAATATGATACCGCTGATAGCCAAGAACTTGGCTAACGTAATCATTTCATCATTCTTCATCCGTTGCGCAAACTCTGTAAAAGTATGTTTGAGTTCTGTCAGCAGGAGCACAGTCACAACTACCATAACATAAAACCAGGAAGGTTGGGTAGCTACGATAGGAGCCATACAATAAGTAATCAGGGCAATAATGATGGTAGTTACACCAAAAACATGAAATTGTGATTGCTTTACATAATAGTTTAATCCCAACAGCAATCCCAATACCGCTCCACCTCCCATAAACAGACGCATATCCGTAGGGTCTAAGATATAAAGCAAGTAACCCAGTATACCAATAAAGGTAAAGGTGCGGTCGGTTCCGAAAAGAGTAGTTTCCCCCTCACGCTTCAGACTGATTCGACGTTGCGAAAGTCCGATTAATAAAGAAAACAAGGTTACTAAAACAAAAGTAACCAATTCACGCGGCACATAGCTGTACAACTGTTCCATATCCATACACTGCTCTCTTTTTTATATAAGAACAAATATACGGTTTATTTGTTAACGCTCACCACGTTTTATACGGTTTTTTCATTAGCTGTGAATTATAGTAGCGTATGTCGCCCGTTACCTCCTCACCAATAAAGTCGGGTTTTACAAAAGCCTCATCTTCCGATTCCAACTCTACTTCTGCCACAATAAGTCCTTCATTCTCACCATAAAACTCGTCGATTTCAAATACATGTTTGCCACTACGTACCAAATAACGGGTCTTGTCAATAATCCCCGGTTCGCAAAGCCTCATCAATTCTTCTGCTTCTGATAAGGCCAGCTCCTTTTCCCATTCATAACGACTGGTACCGGAAGCATTAGAAGCTCCCTTTATTGTCAGATAACCTTTTTCATCCCGAATACGAACCCGGACAGTACGCCCGCGAGCACTACTGATATACCCCTGCACAATATGACTCTGCGCAAAAGCCGAAGACTTGAATTCACCGATAACTAAAAATTTACGTTCTATTTCCTGTGCCATGGCACAAAGATAAATTAAAAATTGA
>ULTD01018798.1_pt1 | contig 12575 bp, 10 predicted proteins | sample 1957321 | NCBI WGS metagenome assembly ULTD01 (sample SAMEA4835726, study PRJEB28245) | human gut metagenome | biome: gut microbiome; material: fecal sample | place: Denmark | collected 2008
TTTTCGTAATAAAAGGCGTTGGCGCTCTGCTGGATGGCCGGGCTGGCATGCTCACGGATGAACACGGCGGCTTGGCGCTGCTGGTCAATGCTTTCCGGCGGCAGGGCACGGTGGCTGGCCGAAGCCGCGTGCTGCCGGTAATGGTAGCCTGCAAAATCCACATAGGCACAGCCGTCCGCCGCGCTGAAAATCTGCCAGTTGGCCACAAGGTCTTCGTTGTAGGCAAGGCCGTTGTCCATGATCTCGGCGGTGATCAGCTCGTGGGCGTACAGCTTGTTCCACAGCCCAAAGTCCACCCGGTGGTCATGCAGCAGGGCATCCAGATGGGCGGGCGGCTGAAACACCGTGGTCTGGCTGGGCGGCGGGCTTTCCGGAGGAATATCCTCGGTAAAGCAGTCATACCGGCAGCAGGCAATCTGGCAGCGGGTGGTTTGGGCAGCGCGGTACAGCGCATCCAAAAACTGCTTGTGGTAGCAGTCGTCCGCATCACAAAAGGCAAACCACCGGGCGTTCAGGTTCAGCCCCGCGCGCACCCCGGCAGCGCGGGCGGCGGCAACACCGCTCTGGCGCTGGTGGATCACAACAAACCGGGCGTCCCGGCTTTCCCACGCGGCGGCAAGCTCGGCACTTTCATCGGTGGAACCGTCATCCACCACAAAACAGGCGAAATCGCCAAAGGTCTGCGCAGCCAGGGATGCCAGACACTGCTGCAAAAACGCAGCGCCGTTATGTACCGGCACCACCACGGCAATGGCAGGGCCTTTGAACTGGGGCTCGGTTTCACTCATGGCTGCACCTCCTTTGTATATTTCTGCGTCTGCTCCAGGTAAAATTTTTGCAGGATGCCCGCGCTGGTGTGTACATCAAATCCGGCGGCAATGGCTTTGGCCTGGGCGTTGGGGTCACGGGTCAGGTCCGCCGCGGCAATGGAATCAGCCCAGGCGGCTTCATTCTGCAAGGGCAGGTAGTGGATGTTGCCGGCAAACGCCGCGCCGGGGTCCACCGTATCGGCCACAAAGCAGGGCAGGCCGGCGGCCTGGGCTTCCACCAGCACAACGGGCAGTCCCTCAAACAAACTGGGCAGCAAAAATACATCCATGGCGTGGTACAGCGCGGCCATATCCTTGCGCACCCCGGCAAAAATTACCCGGTCGCTCAGGTTAAGCTCCTGGGCAAGGGCACGGGTGGAATCAACCAGCTCGCCGGTGCCGATCAGCACCAGCCGGGCGTTGGGCATGCGGCGGCTGACCCCGGCAAAAATGCGCAGCAGCCCGGCATGGTTTTTCTGCTCACAAAAACGGCCCACATGGCCAAACAGAATTTCGCCTTCCTGCACGCCAAGCTCAGCGCGCAGGAAGGCGCGGGCGGCGGGATCGTGGAGGGCGAACACATCGGTCATAATGCCGTTGGGCAGCACGGTGAACGGGTGTTTGCCGTACAGCATCTCCCCGGCGCGCTGGCTGCAGGCAAAGCGGTGGGTCAGGTCGTGGTCAAAGCGGGAACTCATCAGCCGGTCCAGCTGGCCCACCAGGTTGTGCTCATAGGCAGTGTTGTGGCTGTGGCCTGCCCGCACCGGCACCCCGCAGCGGCGGGCCACGGCATTATAAAACATGCCAAAGCCGCTGTAATGCCCGTGGATGACCTTGTATTCCGGGTGCGCGGTAAAAAAGGCGCGCAGGTCATGCAGGTATTTCGGGATATTATTGTCCTGCCGCACCGTCAGCTTGGTAATGTGCCCGCCCAGGGCTTCAATTTCAGCATCATAAAAGCAGGGCTTATCATAGTGGTACAAAAAGTCAAACTGTACCTGGCTGCGGTCTACGGCACGGTAGACATTCATGACAAAGGTTTCCATGCCGCCGGCGTCCATGGCGGGCATGATTTGTAATACGCGGATCGGCGGCAAAGTGCGCCCCTCCTTTTGCGGCTTGCCGGGGGAACATCCACCCGGCAGCGTTTGGCATTATTCCTGTTCCAGCGCTGCCTTGCAGTTCAGCAGTTCGGCCTTTGCATCGTCCGAAAGCACCGGGTATTCGTGGCAGCTCTTCTGCAAAGCATCCAGTACAATCTCGCTGACCAGGTAGCGGGTGTACCATTTCTGGTCAGCCGGGATGGCATACCACGGGCTGTGCTTGGTAGCGGTTGCGGTGATGACTTCATCAAAGGTATCCAGATATTCGTCAAAACGCATCCGCTCTTTCAGGTCGGAGCAGGAGAACTTCCAGTTCTTTTCCGGGCGGTCAATGCGCTCTAAAAAGCGCTTTTTCTGTTCGTCCTTGGAAACGTGCAGAAAGATTTTGACCACGCGGTAGCTGTTCTCGTACAGGTATTCTTCATAGCTGCGGATCTGGCGGTAGCGCTTTTCAAAAAAGTCCTTCTTGCTGTCTTCCAACACGCGCGGGGCCATCTGGTAGGTCTTTTGCAGGTCGTGGATCTGCACCACCAGAACGTCCTCGTAATAGCTGCGGTTGAAAATGGCAATACTGCCGCGGGGCGGCAGAGCTTTGTTCACCCGCCACAAAAAGTCGTGGTGCAGTTCCTCGCTGGTGGGCTGCTTGAAGCTGGTTACCTGTACACCCTGGGGGTTCAGGCCGCCCATCACATGCTTTACGGTGCTGTCCTTCCCGGCGGCATCCAGCGCCTGCAGAATGATCACAAGGCCCTCACGCCCATCGGCGTAAAAGGCGTCCTGCAGGGCGGCCATCTTTTCCAGGTTTTCGGCAGTTTTGGCCAGGATATCTTCTTTCTTTACATGGTCATCCTTGTTGTCGCAGGGCAGCTTGCGCAGCGCGCATGGGTGGGAACCATCAAACAAATAGCGGTCAGCCTTCATCCGGACTGCCTCCTTTCTGCAAAAGGACAAAATTACACTCTCTCAGTATACCCGTTTTGGCCCCCATGTGCAACCGCAAGATGCAAAAAAGGCATTGCAGACGCGCGGCCCGCAATGCCTTTTTTCATAATTACAAAACAAAATCAGAACGTCAGGTTGCCGAACTCGGAAAGCTTCAGCTGTTCGTTGTGCTGCTCGGCCCAGTTGATGCTCCACGGGCTGCCGAACAGCAGCAGGTGGTTGCCCTTCAGGTCCTCGATGCAGCGGGTGTCGCTGGTCAGGTCCAGTGTTTTGGGGTCCAGCTCGTCCGGGTCGTTCATGATCCAGCGCAGGTGCTCATACGGCAGGGTCTGCATACGGATGTCAACGTTATATTCGTTGCGCAGGCGGTATTCCAGCACTTCCAGCTGCAGCACGCCGACCACGCCGACGATAACTTCCTCCATACCGGAGCCAAGGTCGCGGAAAATCTGGATCGCGCCTTCCTGTGCGATCTGCTCCATGCCTTTCACAAACTGCTTGCGCTTCATCGTGTCCACCTGGGTCACGCGGGCAAAATGTTCCGGTGCAAAGGTGGGGATGCCCGCAAACTGCACATGCTGCTTGCCGGTGCACAGCGTATCGCCAATGGAGAAGATGCCCGGATCAAACAGACCGATGATATCGCCGGCATAGGCTTCGTCCACGATGGCGCGGTCGTCAGCCATCAGGCTGGTGCCGGTAGCAAGCTTGATGTTCTTGCCCTCCTGCACATGGAATGCTTCCATGCCGCGCTCAAACTTGCCGGAGCAGATGCGCAAAAACGCAATGCGGTCGCGGTGATTCTTGTTCATGTTGGCCTGGATTTTGAACACAAAGCCGCTGAACTGCTCGCTGCAGGGATCCACCACATCGCCGGTGGGGGCATCCTTGCGGGGCAGTGGCGGCGGGGTCAGGCGCAGGAACTCTTTCAGGAAAGGTTCCACGCCAAAGTTGGTCAGCGCGGAGCCAAAGAATACGGGGCTCAGCTGGCCGTGCTGCACAGCGTCCAGGTCAAACTCTTCGGCGGCGCCATCCAGCAGCTCAATGTCGTCAGCCAGCTTCTGGTGGTTGGCCGCGCCGATCAATTCGTCCATTTCGGGTGCGCCCAGCTCGGCGGTGATCTCGTCCACCATCTTCACGCCGTTGGCGCGGCCATCGCTTTCAAAAGCCAGCACCTTGCGGGTGCCGCGGTCAAACACGCCCTTGAACTCTTTGCCGCAGCCGATGGGCCAGTTCATCGGGTAGGTTTTGATGCCCAGGATCGTCTCAATGTTTTCCATCAGTTCAAACGGGTCGCGGGCTTCGCGGTCCATCTTGTTGATGAAGGTGAAAATGGGGATATGGCGCAGGGTGCAGACCTTGAACAGCTTGATGGTCTGGGCCTCAACGCCCTTGGCGGCGTCGATGACCATGACGGCGGAATCCGCCGCCATCAAGGTGCGGTAGGTATCCTCGGAGAAGTCCTGGTGGCCGGGGGTATCCAGAATGTTGATGCACTTGCCCTGATAGTTGAACTGTAAAACAGAGGAGGTAACAGAGATACCGCGCTGTTTTTCAATATCCATCCAGTCAGAAACGGCATGTTTGGCGCTCTGCTTGCCCTTGACGGAACCGGCGGTCTGGATGGCTCCCCCGTACAGCAGCAGCTTTTCGGTCAATGTGGTTTTGCCGGCGTCCGGGTGCGAAATGATCGCAAACGTCCGGCGGCGCTCGATTTCTTCACGCAAAGTTGCCATGAAAGTCAATACTCCTTTATTCCATTGCAATGTGACTTTTTACGGTTGTCTGCTTCCGTCACATGGGGAACACTCCTCTATCACTCTGGTTTTCAGGCGGCACCTGAACTATTACAAGAAAGGTTACAAGACATACCTTTCTATTTTACTATGATTTTTAAGGGATTGCAACGCCTGATACCGGATTTTTGGCCGGCAAGGGGAGAAAAAAAGCAAAATTTGATGGAAAATGCGTGGTGGGGGGCCATCATCCCGCCGGGGGAGAAAGGCAAATGTTTGACTGTACGCCACAGATTCTAAGGCAATACTGCATAATTCTAAGTGCCGCACCTCGCTCGCCGTATCGGCACTTAGAATTATGCGGTATTGCTCTAAAAAATTTGTGTTGTCCCCTGCAAAATAAAATCAAAGAGCGAACATACTCGTCAGGACTTACTTATTCGCCTCCGCATGGGCGGTGGCTTCCGCCACATACCCTTCGGCATTTTTTCGGTTGGCTTCCACCAGGGCGGGGCTGGCGGCTTCACGCACCTTGGCGGGCACACCCATGGCCACCATGCCGTCCGGGACCACGGTGTTTTCCAGCACCAGCGCCCCGGCGGCCACCACGGCATTTTTGCCCACCACGGCGCCGTTCATCACCGTGGCGTGCATACCGATCAAAGCGCCGTCCCCCACCGTACAGCCATGCACCACTGCACTGTGGCCGATGGATACATTTTTGCCGATCGTTACCCCCAGGTTTGGCCCGGTGTGCAGCACGGCGTTGTCTTGGATATTGCTGTTTTTGCCAATGCGGATGGCGCCGGTATCTCCGCGCACCACCGCGCCGTACCACACGCTGCTGCCAGCGGCCAGCACAACATCCCCGGCCAGGGTGGCGTTGGGGGCCACAAAGGCTGCACTGCCAACATCCGGCGTTTTGCCGTATACTGTGATAACTGCCATAATTTTACCTCCCTGCCCGGAATAATTCTACCGCCGGGCACTGTTAGTTAAATTGAAAAACAGGCCTGTGTTTGTTATACTTTTACTATATTAAATAATATATTACGTTGCTTCAGGAAAAGCAATCAGGGGGAAACAAATATGATAAAAATGGTTTGCAGCGATCTGGACGGTACCCTGCTGCAATATGGGAAAAAGCTCATTGAGGGCGAAATTTTTGATGAGATCCGCGCTTTGCATGACCGTGGTATCCTGTTCTGCCCGGCCAGCGGGCGGCAGTATACCAGCCTGCGCAAACTGTTTGCCCCTGTGGCAGACGATTGCATCTACCTGTGCGAGAACGGCGCGGTTGTCTACCGCGGTGGCAAAGTAATCGCCAAAACGCCGATGCCCCGCGCCCTGGCAGAAGAAATCGCCTGGGATTTCTGGAACAACACCGAGGACTTAGGCGAAGTGATGCTTTCCGGCGAAAACATGTCCTACCTGATGGAGCGCGGGCACGGCGTGGTGGACCGCATCAAGTTCATTGGCAACAATTATACGGTCATCACAGACCCCGCCCAGATCCCGGAGGATATCGTCAAGGTGTCCGTCTATTTGGTGGACGGCGTGGAGCCGTTTGTGGAGCGCTTTGTGCCCAAATGGCAGCAGGCCAACTGCGCCGTGGCGGGACCCAAGTGGATCGATACCACCGTGGCCAACAAGGGGATTGGCGTACAGAGCATCTGCCGTGTGCTGGGCATTGACCCGGCGGATGTGATGGCCTTTGGCGATAACTATAATGATGTTGCCATGCTGGATTTAGTAGGTCACCCTTACATTATGTCCACCGCTGCAGCGGAGCTGCGCCGGCGCTATGAAAATCATACCCCCCGGCCGGAGGATACCCTGCGTGCCTTCCTGGCCAGGCAGGAAAACTGAAACCGAGTGAATCCACAATATTGTTAAAAACATTTTGTTGATTTTGTGAAAGTTTACAAAAAACGACAGGGTAAAATGCAGTATTTGCATTGACTTTGCTCAACATTGCTGGTATAATCAAATTGTTAAATTCTCCACAGGCTTGTTGAAAAGCTGTGGAACAGAGAGGAAGACGCATCTATGAAGCAGTTTGATTATACCATTCAGGAAGCAGTTGGCATCCATGCCCGTCCGGCCGGTTTGCTGGTCAAAGAGGTCAAAAAGTATAAGAGCACTGTTACCGTCATCAAGGGCGATAAATCCAGCAACGCGCTGAAACTGATGGCTTTGATGGGTATGGGCGTTAAGTGCGGCGATACCGTTACCGTTACCGTGGAAGGCGAGGACGAGGATACCGCAGCACCGGCACTGGAAGCTTTCTTCAAAGAGCATTTGTAATTGAATCCTTTTGTTTGCGGCACCTGCCCCAGCAAGGCCCTTACCCGGCGCTGGGGCAGGCAGCCGCATTTTGTTTTCTGCTGCATTTGGTTGTATAAAATAACCAGTCAGGATCCCATTGAACACCAAAGAAAGGACGCTTGTTATGATCAGTATTCAGGGCAAGGGCGTATCTTCCGGCGTTGGCGTTGGCCCGCTTTATTTCTATCACCGCACCAAAACCGAGATCCCCCGCTATACCGTGACCGATCCCGATGCCGAGTGGCACCGTTTCAAGGGCGCGCAGACCGCCGCCATTGAGCAGCTGGGCGAACTGGCCGAAAAGGCCCGCGCCGAAGCCGGCGATGAAGCCGCCATGCTGTTTGAGACCCACCAGATGATGGCCGAGGATCTCGATTACGAGGAAGCCATCTCCGACCATATCAACAATGAAAAGATGAACGCCGAAGCCGCGATTTCGGATACTGCAGTTCAGTTCGCCGCCATGTTTGAATCCATGGACGATTCCTACATGCAGGCCCGTGCGGCAGATGTGCGCGATGTATCGGATCGCATCCTGGGAATCCTGTCCGGTGCAGTGCAGGGCGGTATTGCTTCGGATGTGCCGGTGCTGCTGGCTGCGGACGACCTGGCACCTTCGGAAACTGTGCAGCTGGATAAATCCAAGATTTTGGGCTTCATCACTGCGGGCGGTTCCGGTTCCAGCCACACGGCCATTCTGGCCCGCACCATGGGCATTCCCGCCATTGTGGGCGTGGGCGATGCCCTGAAGCCGGAGTATGAGGGCCGCTCCTGCATTATTGACGGCGCTACCGGCAATGTGGTGATCGACCCGGACGATATGACCCGTGATTACCTGCTGAAAAAGCGGGAACAGCAGCTGCGCCTGCAGCGTCTGCTGGAGACCCTGAAAGGCCAGCCCAATGTGACCAAGGATGGCAAGAGCATCCGCATTTACTGCAACATTGGCTCCCCGGACGACGTACATGCCGTGCAGGTCAACGATGGCGGCGGCATCGGCCTGTTCCGCAGCGAGTTCCTGTACCTGAACAGCCCGGATTACCCCACCGAGGACCAGCAGTTTGAAGCCTACAAAAAGGTTCTTGCCGATATGGACGGCAAGGAAGTTATCATTCGCACGCTGGATATCGGCGCGGACAAGCAGATCGGCTACTTTAACCTGCCCAAAGAGGATAACCCGGCTATGGGCATGCGCGCTCTGCGTATCTGTCTGACCCGCCCGGAAATCTTCAAGACCCAGCTGCGTGCCCTTTACCGTGCTTCCGCGTTCGGCAAGCTGGGCATCATGTTCCCCATGGTGACCAGCGTGTGGGAAGTGCGCGAAGCCAAAAAGTACTGCGAGGAAGTCAAGCGCGACCTGAAAGCTGAGGGCATTCCCTTTGCGGAGGATGTGCAGGTCGGCATCATGATCGAAACCCCGGCAGCGGCCATCATGAGTGACCGTCTGGCCAAGGAAGTGGATTTCTTCAGCTGCGGCACCAATGACCTGACCCAGTACACCCTGGCCTGTGACCGCCAGAACAATGATCTGGGACGTTTTTATGACCCGCACAACCCGGCAGTGCTGCGCCTGTTGAAGATGGTGACGGAGAATGCCCACAAGAACGGCATTTGGGTTGGTATCTGCGGCGAGCTTGGCGCGGACCTGACCCTGACCGAAACCTTCCTGGCGATCGGTGTGGATGAGCTGTCCGTCAGCCCGCGCGCGGTGCTGCCCCTGCGCAATGCCGTGCGCATGACCGATACCCGCGAAAGCGCACCTCGCCTGCTGGCCGCCATCGATGCCGAGTACCCGGAAACGCTGTGAGGGGCTTTACGGAGGATTTGTGTTCCTTCTTTGAAAAGAAGGAACCAAAGAAGCTTTAATAGAACACAAAAGATAAATAAAGGCGCATCACACAAAACCATCGTGTGGTGCGCCTTTTTGATGTTGGCTTTATAGAAATTGGTACAAGTTGAAAAACAATCTGTAAGGAACGGTCTAGACCGTTCCTTACAGAGCATTTTATAATGTGTTGCAAACCAACAAAGCATCTGTAGGGCGGGGTGCCCTCACCCCGCCGCGGAGGAACCATGCCTATCGCGGTAAACGCTGCAATTTATTTGTAGGGGACGATGCTTGCATCGTCCCGCGGAGCGTGTAACGGTAAAAATCTACCGCGCACCATCACCCCATCACCCGAATTACCCCCAGCACCAACAAATGCACCGGGTAAAACAGATAGAAAAACCACTGCGAAAATTTCTTTCCCCGCGCCGCCCGCTGGCCATTGTACAGATACAAGATCACAAACCCGGATGCAGCGATCCCTGCCATGCTGCCGCAGGCCATCAGCAAACATTGTGCGGTGGGGTAAAGCCACACGCTGCTGGTGTAATTCAGCCAGCCAAACAGCGCGGCAGAAAGCGCAAAACTGAACCGCAGTCGTTTTTGGTCCTGGCCGGACCAGCGGAAGAGCAGGGTAAACACCGGGGCCAGCAGCGCCCAGTCACAAAACAACGAACCAAAAATCAGCAGTACGATCAGCACGCCGCGCAAAAAACGGTTCCGGATGGTTTCGATACACAACAAGATGCAAAAACACAGGAACAGCGTGAACATCATGTTGAAATCCTGAAATTCCAGAATGCCGTTTTGGGCAAACGCCATCGAGAACGGCACCTGTGAAACCACACCGAACCCGAACAACCGTAAGGCATACTGTTTGCGGCTGTGGGTGTACCGGAAGCCCTCTACCAGAAAATAGCACATGGTAATGGCGGTAAAGTAGCCGATATCCACCAGCACCTCGTACCAGAGGGTGCCCGGCACCAGAAAAATATTGGCGATGTGGTTCAGCAGCATGGCGGTTATCGCGATGTATTTGATCACATCGCGGTTCAGCACCCGCCAGCCGGGGCTTTGTGTTTGCTGTTGCAGCATTGGCAGCACTTCCTTTTTTGGGGCTTCATAGCGGCAGCGGTTATTTTTCCCGCTTAATGACAAAGCAGGGCAGGGGAGCGGTATCGGCCCAGTTGGCAAATTCGCAGATCAGCACGGTATAATCGGCCAGCGGCAGGCTGCGGAAAAACTCCGCCGCAGCCTTTTTCTCCGCATTGCCGATCACCTTGCCGCTGTACAGCACCGCGGCAAGCACGCCGCCGGGCTTCAGGGCGTCCAGCCCGGCCTGCAGTGCGGGCAGGGTGGAATCTGCCGTGGAGTGTACATCGTGCGCGGCACCTGGCAGCCAGCCAAAGTTGAACATCACGCAGTCCGCACTGCCCGGCGGGGCAAAGCGCAGCAGCTCCCGATGGTCGCAGCATTCCGCGCGGCCAATGGCAGCCATGCCGTTGGCGGCCAGCAGCGCATTGGTGTTGGCCGCGGCCTGAGGCTGGATATCCAGCCCGATCACCCGGCCATTTTCCCCGGCAACGCTGCATAAAAATAGGGTATCGTGCCCGTTGCCGCAGGTGGCATCCAGATACAGTCCGCCCGGTGCCAGTGTGCTGCGCAAAAAGCGGTGGGTCAGCTCCACTGCCGTCAGGTCCGGCACGCGGCGGCGCACCAGCAGCCCGCCGCGCGGCACAAAACCGAACTTTGCCGCCAGCGCCTGCGCAGCGGTATTGCCGGCATCCGGCAGTGGCGCGGTGAATTCGCTGGGGGCAGTCCGGTCAAAGCCGCCGTTCTGGCGCAAAACCTCCCGCAGCAGATAGCTTCCGTACCCGCGGCTCTGCCATTCCGGGGCAATTTCCAACGCTTCAAAACAATCGGCACAGGTAACGGCATGGCCGATGCAGCCTTTCTCTTTATATAACGAATAGACACAGCGGTTTTGTGCGTCCAGTGCCGTTTTTTCAATCCGCATGGGCAAGCTCCCCCTAATGTTTCAGTCTGCAACTGATTGTACGGCATGGGGCGGATAAAGTCAAACCACAGCCCAAACTGACCGGATTTTTGGAGATTTCACATTTCTTTCACGCAGTCGCGAAACTGTTTTCACAATTAGCGGTTATACTGTAGGCACAAGGTTGAGGGAAGCAAGAAAGACAAAGCAAAAGCTTCTGCCAGACCGTGTATCACCGCCCGGCGGCCCCCAAGCGCCGTGCGGCAGAACAAAGGAGAGATTTTTCATGAGTGAATATGATTATTCGGGTCTTTATAATAATGGCGGCCCGCAGAATAATAACGGGCAGCCAGCGGGCACTCAGCCGGAACAGCCCCAGGCAGAGCAGTCCGGTTACCCCAATGTGGGCAGCAGCGGAATGAACACCGCCAACACCGCACAGACAGATTATTCTAATTCCAGCCAACAGAACAGCAGCTATAACCCCCAGGGCCCCGCTGCAGGCAATGGCGGCAACGGTAATAACGGCGGCTACAATGGCTACAGCTATTCCAGCAACCCACAGCCCCCGCAGAACGAGCCCAAAAAGAGCCACGGCGGCAAAAAGGTTTTGCTGCGTGTGGCGGCCTGCATCGGTGTGGTAGCCCTTGGCTTTGGCGGTGGCCTGGCAGGAACTGTGGTTGCCAGCCGCACCGGCTTGACCGGCGGCCAGGTTGTGGTCCAGCAGGTCCAGCGTGACACCAACACGGATTCTGTATCCCAGGGCAGCACCAACGGCACCAACCTGTCGATTCAGGATGTTGCCGCGCTGGTACAGCCCAGCGTTGTGGCCATCACTACCGAGCAGATGGTCAGCACCAACACCTGGTTTGGCGGCAGCTATGTGCAGAGCGGTGCAGGCTCCGGCGTGATCATCTCGCAGGATGGTTACATTGTGACCTGTGCCCATGTGGTTTCCGGCGCAAATAACATCACGGTACAGCTGGCAGACGGAACAGAGTATACCGCAACGGTCGTTGGCCAGGATTCTACTTCGGACGTTGCAGTCCTGAAAATCGAAGCCACCGGTCTGACTCCGGCTGTGATTGGCGACAGCGACAGCCTGGCTGTTGGCGAAACCACCATTGCCGTTGGCAACCCGCTGGGTACCCTGAGCAACACCGTTACCAATGGTATTGTCAGCGCCTTGAACCGTGAAGTTACCGTTCAGGGCAACGATATGAATCTGATCCAGACCAGCGCTTCCATCAGCCCGGGCAACTCCGGCGGCGGCCTGTTCAATGCAAACGGTGAGCTGATCGGTATTGTCAACGCCAAGAGCAGCTCCAGCGATGCAGAGGGGCTTGGCTTTGCAATCCCCATCAATACCGCCATGGAAATGGCAAAACAGATGATCGAAAAGGGTTATGTTGCCCGCCCGGCCATGGGTGTTACGGTCATCACCATCAATGATGCCCAGACTGCTATGCAGTACGGCGTCAGCAACTATGGTGTGTATATCTACCAGATTGCATCCGGCAGCGGTGCCGAAAAAGGCGGCCTGAAGCTGGGTGACCGCATCATCTCCATTGATGATGTGGCAGTCTCCAGTGCATCCGATGTACAGAAGTATTGCCAGAGCAAGGAAGTTGGCGATACCGTTACCCTGCAGGTAGAGCGTGATGGCAAGGTCATCAGCTGCGAAGTGACCCTGGGCGAAAGCACCCAGTCCACCGCAACGGCTGAAAGCGGGAACTAAGTTCTTTACGGGAGCTTTTTTGTCCCTTCTTTGAAAAGAAGGGACCGAAGAAACTTTAGGCAATACCGCATAATTCTAAGTGCCGATACGGTGAG
>ULTD01028803.1_pt1 | contig 12461 bp, 6 predicted proteins | sample 1957321 | NCBI WGS metagenome assembly ULTD01 (sample SAMEA4835726, study PRJEB28245) | human gut metagenome | biome: gut microbiome; material: fecal sample | place: Denmark | collected 2008
TACATTAGCAGAAGATGGAATTAGTCTTGAAATTATGGTAGAATCACTTAGTGCCTATAATTCACTCAGCAGACAGGAAGTTATGGAGAGCATAGAGAATGTAATTGAGGAGAGAACAGGAGTAAGGGTTTCAATTAAAGTGACTAAGCTTAACGATGATGAGGATTTCCACAGCAGATTCGTGGATCTTAAGGAACTCGTAGGCATAGATATAGAAGTAGATGATAAGGAGGAACTTATATAATGGCTAAAAGAGGTGGTTTTCCAGGAGGAATGCCTGGTAATATGAATAATCTGATGAAGCAGGCACAGAGAATGCAGCGTCAGATGGAGGAGCAGCAGGCAGAGCTTGAGAATAAGGAATTCAGTGCGACAGCAGGCGGCGGAGTAGTTGAGGTAACTGTTACAGGTAAGAGAGAAGTATCTAAGGTTAAGATTGACCCTGAAGCAGTTGATCCAGAGGATGTAGAGATGCTTGAGGATTTAATCGTAGCAGCTACTAATGAAGCTTTAAGAAAATGCGAAGAAGAGTCACAGGCACAGATGGCTAAGATTACTGGAGGACTTGGAGGATTAGGCGGAGGCTTATTCTAATGGACATCTACAGTGGTCATATTAACAGATTAATTGAAGAATTGTCGAGATTACCAGGGGTTGGGGCGAAGAGCGCCCAGCGCCTGGCATTTCACATTATAAACATGCCTGAGTCTGAGGTTAAGAGCCTTGCAGACACAATGATTGATGCAAAGCAGCATATTCACTACTGTAAGGAGTGTTTTACACTTACAGATGAAGAACTGTGTCCGATATGCCGCGACCAGAAAAGAGACCATAAGACAATTATGGTAGTTGAACATACAAGAGATATGGCGGCATATGAAAAGACAGGAAAGTACGAGGGCGTATATCATGTTCTTCATGGAGCAATAAGCCCGATGCTTGGAATCGGACCGGCTGATATCAGGTTAAAGGAGCTTATGGTAAGGCTTCAGGGAGATGTTGACGAGGTTATTATCGCAACTAATTCCAATCTGGAGGGTGAGACAACAGCAATGTACATAAGCAAAATGATAAAGCCAACAGGAATTAAGGTGACAAGAATTGCAAGCGGAGTTCCTGTCGGCGGCGATCTTGAATATATCGATGAGGTTACACTTTTAAGAGCGCTGGACGGAAGAACCGAGCTTTAAATTTGGTGAAGAACCAAGCTTTAAGCTTAATGCCCTGGCGCACCGGGCGTTAAGACAATATGTGTAAAATGCGTGCGCAGAAATGAAGAATACTATGGCAGAGAATATGACAGGTGATATCATATCGGATCACCGTGAACGAATGCTTAATCTGAAGAAATATTATCCTTTCTTCAGACTGATAGACACATCATTTTCTAATTTCAAGGATGGCAAATACGAAATCCTTGATATGGGCTATATAGTTATGGCGGTTCTCCGTTTCTTTATAGAGGAGAATAATTTTAAGGAAAAGGATGTTACATATCCCGAATATCTCGATTTTTTAAGGCTGATACTTAAGAGAGATTTCGGGCTTGATTTGAATGAACAGGACAGCAAGGAGATTGCTGATTATATATTTGACAAGATAAAGAATGATGGCAGGCCATTTGAATTCTCGTATTTTGACCCGGTGGACAGGAAAAAGAGAGTATCAAGAATGAAGATAATCGAGAGTTCGATAAGAGACAATACCGTGTGGTATTCGATAAGCCCTGATGCTATTGAATTCTATCTTGATACCAAGGAAATCAAGGACGAGAGCAGGATAAGCGTATCCCAGCTTCTTCTTGAAAAAATGATTAATTCACAGAACTTCCGTGGCGGAGTTGAAGTAGTTGAAAGAATCAACGAAGAGGTCAACCGTCTTAAGTTAAAGAAGAATGAAGTGCTGACAATTCTGTCGGGTGATGTATTTGCAGGAATAGAGGCTTATGAGGAATTCGTCAAGACAGGAATGAAATGGTTTGATGATGAAGAAAAGCTTTTTAAGAAGAACCGTGACCTTATTGCAAAATCAATCGAGAAGCTTAATGCATCGGGCAGCACAGGCGAAGGCTATTACAGGACGATGAACGAAATATACAGTCTTGAGACTCAGCTTAAGCAGGCAATGAACAGGCACAGCGAGCTGTTAAAGGATTGTACAGAAATGCAGAAGATGACCGATGACGCAGTAAGACGCGCCAAGCTTGGCAGATTAAGAAGCCATATGGATTTCACATCGGCACTTTCAGATATGATTAAGAGGGACAATGCAGATATATTAGTCACAATGTTAAGTCCGCTTCTAAAGCCGAACATAAGAAAGACATTTGACCTGATAAGCATTGATGATGCGCTTATGGTGAAGCCTCCAAGATATGAGGAGAAAGAGCTTATAAGCAATGAAAGACCGGAAGATATTGAATTCGAAGATGAGATTGAAGAAAAGAGAATTAAGGATAATTATGTATTCCTTATGAAAAATCTCATTGTGTGTTTGAAAAAATCGGACATTATAACACTCGGTCAGTTTGCAGATGCAATGAAGAGGGCGTATGGTGAGCAGGTTTTAAGAAATGCAGATTTCTTCTCTTTCTTTGTCAATCTGTGCCAGAAGGATGAGTACCAGCTTGGCGGTGATGCGGGAGAAGATACATTTCTTGATGCATACTTAGGGGAAGGCTTTAAAGATACGGAAAGCTTTACATTTGCAATAAGAAAAGGGCTTGGCGGGCAGGTTATATTGTCGGATAACTGTATGATGGCAGATGTTGAATTGGTACGAAAGGAAGCACATGGAGAATAGAAATCTAGATAAGGCGCTGGACATAGTTTCCAAGCTTATCACAGGGGAAAATGTGTCTGAGAGGGGCGAGAATGCAGCTCTTTATCAGGAATACAATAATAATGCAGAAGTGTATGACATCGTTCATATGTCACTTAAGAAACTTAATCTTAACATATATGAATATAACAATGGTCTGTATGTGAGTGCAGGTGATAATAACAGGGTGTTTGGATATTCCAACGAGGAATTAAGAAATGTACTTGGATTAAGAGTTAATAAAGAATTATATCTTGCGTATTTCATAATCTACAACATAATAACAGAGTTTTATTCAGATACAATGAGTTCAACTTATGCTGAGTTCATAAGACTTGAGGACATCATTAAAAATGTTGATAAGACAACAGGTGGTATTGTCGATAAGAGCACAGGGCTTGTGCTTGATGAGGTTGAGGAGAACAGCTTTAAGCAGATAGCACTTACATGGGACGAGCTTCCGGTGACAACAGTAGAGGATCAGACAGGAGCGAGAGCAGCAAGAAATTCCAAGTCGGGTATGGTAAAGCTTGTGCTTAATTTCTGCGTTGCGCAGGAACTTTTAGTTGAGAGTCAGGACAGATATTATCCGACAGACAGATTCAGAAGTCTTATAGAGAATTATTTTGATGATTACAGAGGACGATTTGCCGAACTTATGAATGGAGGACGCGATGCCACAGATTAACAGAATCAGAGTTAATAATGTTAAATATAATTTCGGTACACAGGTGTACGACGATTTCGTGATGCGCTTCAACTGCCAGAATACTATATATGACCTTGCCAATGGCGGTGGTAAGAGTCTGCTTATGCTGCTTCTTATGCAGAATATGCTTCCTAACTGCACACTTGATGACAAGCAGCCTATTGAGAAGCTTTTCAGACAGGGAAGCGGTAATACATGTATTCATTCTTTGGTTGAGTGGAAGTTAGATCCATGTTATCAGAAGGATGGTTTCAGGTTCATGACAACTGGTTTCTGTGCAAGAAAGGGAAGAGGCACAGATGATGAGAATCAGGATGGACAGGAACAGACAGCTACACCAACAGCAAGTGTTGAATACTTTAATTACTGCATATTCTACAGGGAGTTTGGCGATAACGATATTAAGAATCTTCCACTTGTAAGTAATGGAGAGAGAATTACATATAACGGACTTAAGGCTTATCTTCGTGACCTTGAGAAGGGCGGGTACAAATATGTTGTTAAGATATTTGACAGAAAAGGTGATTACCAGAGCTTCATAAGCAACTACGGAATATATGAGAGTGCATGGGAAATTGTGCGTGGAATTAACAAGACAGAGGGACATGTAAGAACATATTTCGAGTCAAATTATAAGACAAGCCGTAAGGTTGTTGAGGATCTGCTTATAGAGGAGATTATCCAGAAATCCTTCAATAACAAGTTGTCAGTTGATAATGATGAGGGCATGATGGCTCAGACTCTTATGGATATTAAGGACAAGTTAGTGGAGCTTTCAAAGAAACACTCACAGCTTGGAGCATATGACAGCCAGATTGCAGCTATCGACAGTTTTAAAGAATATCTGTCGACATATGAAGCATTTTACAACAGAAAAGAAGAAATAGAGAAGCAGCTATATGACCTGCTTCTTGTTGCTATGCGGGAAAGTGATAAGAAGGATAAGGAACTTAAGAGTCAGGATGACCTTATCACTAAGATGTATGATGAGCTTGCACACGAGAAGGAAGCTATAGCAGTTGCAGAGGTTATGTCTGAAAAGAATTCGATGGCAGGAGTTGAGAGCCTTGTTAATGAGACAAGAAAGGCACTTGAACTCAAGAACGCTGCAATTGAAGAGGCAAGAGGAAAGCTTTCTTTGATGGAGTCTGCGGGTGATTATAAAGATTATGCAGAATATGAGAAGTCCTATAAAGGACTTCAGATTGCGATAGATAACAGATTAAGAGAAGATACGGATATAACAGCAGAGTTAAAGATACTTGCTGCAGGTTACAGAAAATTCTATGAGACAGAGACCAGAAGACTTAAGGAAAAGCTTGATATAGCAGCTAACCGTGTTAAGGCTCTGGAAGTCAGATTATCAGAGGCTAAGGATAATCTTAGAAATGCTGACAAAGAGGCGGCAGGTCTTGGCAGTCTTTCGGATAATCTTGAGAATGAGATACAGGAATTACAGACACAGCTTGGAGTAGCTTTATCAGAGGCAGGAACTGTCGTATGTGAAAATGCGTCTGAAGAATATGATAAGTCATTCAGGGATAAAGAACTGTTAAAGAATGAAGAGACAAGAATGTCCGAAAAATTCAATGATGTGCAGCAGCAGTTAATGTCACTTAATGAGACAATATCTGCCAATAAAGCACTTATTGATATATTCACAGAGCAGTCAGAAAAGCTAGAAAAGGCTGATGAAGCTGGTAATGCAGATGCTGAGCGTATGGGCAAAATCCGTGAAATATATAGTGCAGATAATGACGAGGCAATGCTTTCGGTTATTCTTGAGACTTACCAGAAGATGCGCAGTGAATTTACAGAAGAGTGTAAGGCAGCACAGGAACTTGAGAACTTTATTGACAATGCAAGAAAGGGAACATATATCTGTAAGAGTCCTGAGAGAGACAGGCTTAAGGAATACCTTGAGAGCCAGTACGGTTCAGATGTTGTTGAGGGACATGAGTGGTTTGCAGCCCTGAATGCAGGACAGAAAAGAGATGTGTTAAAGAGAACACCTTTCATTGAGTACGCATTTATAATAAAGAACGATTTCGAGAGAATCAAAGCAGATGAGATGCTTAAGGATTTTGGCAAGGGTGCGGCTGCTTATCCTGTTATAAGCGAGCAGGTGCTTATTGATACTAAGTTAGAGATTAACAAAGACCTGATTGTATTCGCATTAAAGGATATGTCGTTCCTGCGTGATGAGGCAAAGCTTGAGACACAGATTAAGCTTGCACAGGAGGAGCTTGAGTCGCATAAGGCGCAGGCAGGAAAGCTGGCCGATAGAATGGAGCTTGTGTGGAATGATTATACATTTGCACTTGTATATAATGCTGCGTCTGGAAAGGTGGATGCGTCCGAGGCAGAAGCAATCAGATTAAAGATTGCTGACAGCGAGGCTGCAATTATTGAGGCTGAGAAGAAGAGAAGTGTGTTAAATGAGGTTAAAGAGCAGCTTTCAAGGAACCTCGCACAGACAAGAGATGATATAGAAGAGAAGGAAACAGCATGCAGCCTGCTCTCGCGTATTATGGAGATGAATTCTTCTATAGATAAGAAGTATGAGCGCTTAAAGGGACTGAAGGCTGATGTGGACAGTGCAAGAAACCGCATATATGAGTGCGAGGAGGCAGCAGTTTCTGCTAATTCTGAGTATGATACCGCGAGAGATTTCGAGGACAGTACAAGAAAGGCATATGATGAAATCATTAAGTCATGGGAGGAGCAGTACGCACCTTATTATGATGAAAATGTTTCAATAGAAATCGATGACGATACATACCGTCTTGATAAGGATGAAATAGAGAGCAGATTCACCGGATTAAAGACAGCACTTTCACAGAAGAACAGTGACTTTGCAGATAAGCAGGCGCTGATGAACCATCTGTCTGCATCTATGAACAAATGTCGTGATGCAATAGAGTACAGAGGTTATACATTTGACGATATTAAGGCAAAGTATGAAGCCGGTGAGATTATGGCAGCAGGTTCACAGCAGTTAAGGAATGCCAAGGATGCTCTTAATAATCTTGTGAAGAGCAGTGATTCTGTAAGGGAAGAGCTTGAGTCACAGGAAGCACTTCTTAATAGACTTGAGGGAAGTATCGCACATGGTATTAACCAGATTGAGAATAATTATGGAAGCTTTAATGAATTCCCATGCGATGACCCGGATGAATTCCTTACACAGCACAAGGTACTTATTAAGAAGTTAGAGGATAACACCAAGGTTCAGGAAAAGACACGCAGACAGATGTCTGATTCATTAAAAGACATTCTTGTATGCAGAAAAGACCTTGAAAGAATCGTGTCTGATGCGGGCATGCATGTTCCAGAAGAATTCCGTCCTGAGGATGCACAGGGAATTACAGCTAATCTTACAGAATATGAGGCTGTTCATAAAGAATATGCTTCAATTACCAGATTAGAGTATAAGAAGGTTGATGAATTTAATAAGAATAAATCTAAGCTTATTGACCTGCTTAACGGATTTAATGCAGTCGAGCTTGCTGATGAAGTAAGGATATCACTTAATGTTCCTGAAAATGTGGCTAAGACCAGAAGTATGATTGAATCGTTAAATGAGACGAACACATTTATACAGTTAGAAAAAGACCGCATTGCCAAGGGTATAGAGGATATGCAGATGATTAAGGATAACTTTGAAAATCGTTGTATCCAGACATGCAGTAATATTAAGACTGAGCTTGACCGTCTGCCACAGTTGTCTAATATCAATCTTGACGGAGAACAGATTGCAATAATCAGTTTGCAGATTCCTTATATAAAGGAAGAATTATATAAGGAAAAGATGTCTGAATATATTGATGAAACTGTTTTTATGGCGGAAAGTTTTAAAGAGCCTGCGGAAAGACTCAAGTATATAAGAAACAGACTGTCATGGAAGAGACTTTTCTCAGTTATTGTCACAGATATGAATTCAATCAGAATTAATCTGTATAAGAGAGAGAGAATCAAGGACCAGAGCCGTTATTTAAGATATGAGGAAGCGGTTGGCTCAACAGGACAGTCACAGGGTATATATATCCAGTTCCTTATTGCGATTATCAACTACATATCTAATATGAATTCTTCAGGTAATGAAGGTGTTGAGGGTAAGACAATATTCATAGATAACCCATTCGGTGCGGCAAAGGATATATACATATGGGAGCCAATATTCAAGCTGCTTGCAACTAATCATGTCCAGCTTATTGTTCCGGCAAGAGGTGCAACTCCTGCTATTACAGGAAGATTCGATGTTAATTACATACTAGGTCAGAAGCTGGTAGATTCAAGGCAGCAGACTGTGGTTGTTGATTATTACAGCAGCACGAAGGAATCAGAATTGGAATACACGAGAATGGATTACGAACAGGCTACATTTGATTTTTTGTAACATATTTGTAACAATTCTGTGAACTTGGTTTACAATGAACTTAGGCTGTGCTAAACTTTAATGAGTTGTAAAATGCGATAAATAAATTATTCACAACATTCATCAAGTAAGCATTGGAATGAGGAATATATAATCATGAATAAATACGAATTAGGAATTAAGATAGACCAGATTAAGAAGCTGGCAGCGAAAAAGGAATACACAGAAGCGGCAGCCATAGCTAAGGATATTAACTGGACTAAGGTTAAAGACTGGCAGGCACTTGCCACAGCCATTAATGTACAGGAAGCAGTCGGGGACTATGAAGAAGCAAGAGACATGGCAATTCTTGCTTATAACAGAAACCTTGGCGGAAGAAAGCTGGTTTATAAGCTTACTGAATTCTTTATTAAAGTTGGAGATTTTGATAATGCTAACGAGCTTTATGAAGAATACAGCAAATCTTCACAGCATGATGTGAGCAGATTCATCCTGTATTATGACCTTAGAAAGGCACAGAATGCATCAGATAATGAACTTGTAGGAATCTTAGAGGATTACAGGGATCATGAGATTGATGAGAAGTATATGTATGAGCTTGCAAAGCTGTATTATAAGACTGGAAGAAAAGAAGAATGTATTAAGACATGTGATAATATCGTTCTGTGGTTTCAGGATGGTATATACGTTGAGGAAGCAGTACAGTTAAAGGAAAAGCTTGGTGTTGTTCTTACTAAGACACAGAAAGGTATCTTAGAAGATGTAAGAAAAAGAAAGGAAGATATAGAGGCAACTAAGGAGGAGCTTTTTGCAAAGCAGAAGGAACTTGCTAATCTTAAGAGAGATGAAGTTGAAGATGTTTTCCGTGAAGAAGATGAGAAAGAACAGAAATCAACTGGTAAACAGCCAGTGCCAGAGGTAAGTCTGAATGTTCCTGAGTTTGCTAAGGAACAGGAGGAAGGACCTCTTTCAATAGACCTTGTACAGAACGACCAGAATGATGATATCAAAGCATTTTTAATGAAAGCTCTGAATAAGGATGAAGATGCAGATAATACTAAGGACAGCTCTGTTGTTATGTCTAAGATAGAGACTCCTCAGGTGGAGAAGCCAGAGGTTTCTGAGACACTTAGCAAAGATGGAGAGAAGAATTTCTCAAGCGAGATTAATAAGGCAAATGTCTCACTTAAGGAGCTTATTGAGAATGCAAAGCAGAAGTTAGCTGATAACTATGAGCAGATCAATAAAGAAGACGAAGCTGAACAGAGAAAAGAAGCTGAGGAAAGAATCAATAAGGAAGCAGAGAATATAGATATTAATGTTCCTGTACCTGAATATAACAATTTATATGATACAAGAAATCTTCAGGAAGAGCTTGCTGCCAAGATGAGTGACTTGTTCGGTGATGAGGAAGAAGATGCTGATGTTAAGACATTTGTACCAGCTTCTAAGAATAAGGAAGAACAGCCTGCAAAGGAGGTTAAGACTCCGGCTCCTGTAACTGAACAGGTTGTTAATGATGATGCAGAAGTTCAGGAAGATGATGACCAGATTGAAGGCCAGATGGATATAACAGAGTGGATGCAGTCTGTAAGAGAAGAAAAGTATGGCAAGCAGGATACTAAGGAATTCTCCAAGTCAGAGCTTGAGCGTTATCTTGATGAGAAAGACGAGAAAAGTGCAGCTTATGAAAAGCTGGTAGAGCAGAAGAAAGCAGAAGCACTGGCTGATGGTAAGGAGATTGATAAGGAAGAAGCAAAGAGAGCAGCTCTTGCACAGATGGCAGTTGATTCAGCGAGAATGGATCTTGCAATAAGAACAGGTAAGGCTGCAGCGAGACTAGAGCAGGCGGCAACTGCTATAGAGAATGAAGATATTCCTTTAGTTACAGCACAGATACCGACTGTGTCAGAATCAATGATTTCAGATATCAATTCAATTATGAATGAAGATATTGATAATAAAGACAATAAAGAAGAAGAAGGTGAGGAGGCTGTTGTACTAGATGAGGTAGCTGCAGGTGTTGAGCCGGAAGAAACAGTAATTCCATTCACCAGACAGGAAGAAGAACAGCCATTGACTATGGAAGAAGAGATTGAAGAAACTGAGCAGATAGAGAAGAAGCTTACAGGAGAGCTGGCAAAGATATTCAGAAAGTACAGAGATATGCCAGGACTTGAGGAACAGTTAGCTGATCTTTTCGATACAATTGACGATGAAATGCAGATGAATTCATCAGCATCAGGAAATATTCTTATTTCTGGTAATTCAAGTTCTGATAAGACAGACCTTGCAAGAACTATAATAAGAGCTATTAATACTTTATATCCAGACCAGCCAAAGAAGATTGCTAAGACATCAGGAGAGAGTATTAACCAGAGAGGTATTGCCAAGGCAATGGGAAGACTTAAGGGAACAGCTCTTATCGTTGAAGGCGCAGGAACAATCCAGCCTAAGAGAATTAATGAACTGCTTAACTGTCTTGAACAGGATACAGGAAGAATGATTGTCATATTTGAAGATTCAGATACAGACATGAACGTTCTTATCAACTTTAATCCTGAGCTTACCAAGACATTCAATCACAGAATTGTTCTTAAGCAGTACACAGTTAATGAGCTTGTTGAGATGGCAAAGAGATTTGCCAGAAAGAGACAGTATGAGGTAGATGATGATGCATTACTGGAACTGTATCTTAAGATTGACAAACTTCATAATGTGAATGATAATATTAAACTTGATGATATCAAGGAAATTATCAATCAGGCAATTGTCAATTCTGAAAGAAGAGCATCAAGAAGATTCTTTGGTGGACTTAAGAAGAAGAGAAGCGAGAATGGTGATGTTATATTCTTGACAGAGGCAGATTTTAAAGACAGATAACTTATAATATTATGCACAGATGTGCTTACACAGGGAGGAAACTATGACTAACATCGATGAAATGTCAATTAATGCAATCAGGGTATTGTCAGCAGATGCAATCCAGAAGGCTAATTCAGGACATCCTGGACTTCCACTTGGAACTGCACCAACAGCTTATGAATTATGGACTAACCATATGAATTACAACCCGGCTGATCCAGAATGGGAGAACAGAGACAGATTCGTTCTTTCTGGCGGACATGGTTCAATGCTTCTTTATTCATTGTTCCATTTACTTGGAATTGGTAATCTTTCATTAGATGATGTGAAGAATTTTAGACAGATGGGTTCTAAGACACCAGGTCATCCAGAGTATGGTCATACAGTTGGTGTTGAAGCAACAACAGGACCTCTTGGACAGGGTATGGCTATGGCAGAAGCACATCTTGCATCTGTATTTAATAAGGAAGGATACAATGTAGTTGACCATTACACATATGTACTTGGTGGAGACGGCTGTATGATGGAAGGTATTTCATCAGAGTGTTTCTCACTTGCAGGAACATTAGGCCTTTCAAAGCTTATTGTATTCTACGATTCTAACAATATATCAATTGAAGGAAGCACAGATATTGCATTTACTGAAAATGTAATGAAGAGATTTGAAGCATTTGGCTTCCAGACAATCGAGGTTGCTGATGGCAATGATATTGAAGCTATCGGTAAAGCTATTGAGGAGGCTAAGGCTGATAAGGAAAGACCTTCACTTATCAAGGTTAATACACTTATCGGATACGGCTGTCCTGCAAAGCAGGGTAAGGCAAGCGCACACGGTGAGCCTCTTGGTATTGATAATGTTGCAGCACTTAAGGAAAACCTTAACTGGCCATGCAAGGGTGATTTCGAAGTACCACAGGAAGTATACGATCATTATAAAGAGATAGCTGCAAGAATGGCTAAGCCAGAAGAAGAATGGAATAAGCTTTTTGCAGAGTATTGTGAGAAGTTCCCTGAGATGAAGGCACTCTGGGATAAGTACTACAATGGATGTGATATGTCCGATTTGTTCAATTCTGAGGAATACCTTGCAAAGTCAGAGAAGGCAGAAGCAACAAGAAGTTCAAGCGGAACAATTCTTAACATGATTAAGAATGTAATGCCTAACCTTATCGGTGGTTCAGCAGATTTAGCACCATCTAATAAGACTAATATGAAGGATGCAGGAGATTTCTCTAAGGAGAATTACGCAGGAACTAACCTTCACTTTGGTGTAAGAGAGCAGGCTATGGCAGCAATTGGTAACGGACTTGCACTTCATGGTGGATTAAGACCATTCGTTGCAACATTCTTCGTATTCAGTGATTACACAAAGCCAATGGCAAGACTTACATCACTTATGAAGTTACCAGTTGTATATGTATTCACACATGACAGCATTGGAGTTGGTGAGGATGGACCTACACATGAGCCAATCGAGCAGCTTGCAGCATTCCGCTCAATGCCTAACTTCACAGTATTCAGACCATGTGACAGAACAGAGACAGCACTTGCATGGGAATATGCTATTGAATCTAAGGATGAGCCAACAGCATTAGTTCTTACAAGACAGAATCTTCCACAGATGGCTTGCTCATCAAAGGAAGCACTTAAGGGAGCATATATTCTTGAGGATTCAGATAAAGAGACTCC
>ULTD01039759.1_pt1 | contig 12254 bp, 9 predicted proteins | sample 1957321 | NCBI WGS metagenome assembly ULTD01 (sample SAMEA4835726, study PRJEB28245) | human gut metagenome | biome: gut microbiome; material: fecal sample | place: Denmark | collected 2008
TACAGCTACAACACCAAGAGTAAGAAGACACAACTGATCTACGACTTGTCGGCTGACAAACTGAAAGACATCCAATTCGGAGAAGTGCACGACTGGAATTTCACCTCTACCGACGGGACCATCATTCAAGGGCGCTATTATCTCCCGCCCAACTTCGACGCATCCCGGAAATATCCGATGATCGTCTATTATTATGGCGGAACCTCTCCCACTAACCGTGCGTTGGAATTCAGCTACTCCATGCACATGTATGCAGCCCTCGGCTATGTGGTCTACACTCTGAACCCAAGCGGCACGACCGGCTTCGGACAAGAGTTCGCCGCCCGTCACGTAAACGCCTGGGGAGACAAGACCGCCGATGAAATCATCCAGGGAACAGAACAGTTCTGCAAAGAACATTCGTTCGTCAACCCTAAGAAAATCGGTTGCGCCGGTGCCAGCTATGGCGGTTTCATGACACAATACCTGCAAACAAAGACCGACCTGTTTGCAGCCGCTGTCAGTCATGCGGGCATCAGTGCCTTGAGTAGCTATTGGGGTGAAGGTTACTGGGGATATGGATATTGCTCGGTTGCCAATACAGGCACTTATCCGTGGAATAATCCGGAGTTCTATACCAAACATAGTCCGTTATTCAATGCCGACAAGATAAAAACACCTCTCCTCTTGCTTCACGGAAATGCAGACACGAACGTGCCCGTCGGGGAAAGCATCCAGATGTTCCTGGCTTTGAAACTACTTGGAAAAACAGTCGAGTTCGTACAGGTAGACGGAGAGGATCACGGCGTTGCGGATTATAAGAAACGTCTCGAATGGCAGAACACCATCTTTGCCTGGTTCGCCAAATACCTGAAAGACGAACCGCAATGGTGGGATGCGCTTTATCCGGAAAGGCATTTATAAAAAAGGATGAGATGAAGCAAGTTATCGATTTAGACAATTGGAACAGAAAAGAGCATTTCGCTTTCTTTTCTGCATTCGACGACCCCTTTTTCGGGGTTACAACTCTTGTGGATTTTACTAATGTCTACAGACAAAGTAAAGAACAGAATGTTTCTTTTTTCCTTTATTCCCTTCATTTCTTACTGAAGTGTGTAAACGAAACCGATGCATTCAAATTACGAATAGAAAAAGACTCGGTAGTCCGTTATGATACGATCCATATCTCTCCGACTATTGGGCGTGAAGACGGGACTTTCGGTTTCGGCTTTTTTGAATACGATCCGGATATCGATCTGTTTATCCAAAAAGCAACACAGGAAATAGAAAGGGTTAAGAACGGAACAGGATTGTCTTTTTCCAAAAATACAAGTAGACAAGATGTTATTCGCTATTCGGCATTACCTTGGTTCGCTTTTTCCGAAATGAAGCATGCCACATCTTTTAAGAACGGAGATTCCGTTCCGCGTATTTCTACAGGGAAATTGATGCAGGAGAATAGCAAATACTTGTTGCCCATTTCGGTCTGTGCACATCATGGACTTATGGACGGACGAAACGTTGCTGAACTTATCCGGAAATTATCGGATAATCAAACTGCACTGTAATCAATAAAAAAGAGTATGCCAAAGGAGGAATGGAAAATCCTTTCGGCATACTCTTTTAATAAATATCTATAACCTGATAACCTAAATCTTTTTACCTATCCCTTCATTTAATATTCGGATTCAATGCGTGCCACTCGGAGATCGGAGGCAAAACACCCATTGCGATCACTTCGTCGCGCAATGCGCAAAGATGTTTGTAGCTCTTTTCCAAAGCAGCTTCTTCTTCCGGAGTTCCTTTTACTTCTTTCAATGCTACGCCGTCTTTTGTAATGGAAGTTTCCCACGCCATCATGATATGGTCGAACTTGCCATTGGAGACATAAGCGCCGGCAGGCCAGCGGAACGGTTTACCGCCCATAGCGGCAGCAATCATCTCGATGGAAACATAAGACGGGCTTTGGAAAGAAGAACGGCCGCGCAAAGCAATGATATTGGCGCCACCTTTCGTCACCTTCGTCTGGATTTCAGCCCACCGGTCTTTAGTCAAGGCATCCGTGCCGATCATGCCAGCCAACGGTTTGCCTTCCACTTTCGCAGTAGAAGCGTAAACAGCCATTTGTTCGCCATGGCCGCCGTATGTACGGCAGTTCTCTACAACATCCATAGATACGCCGAAATGTTTAGCCAGTTCGCTACGCAGGCGGGTAGAGTCCAAAGCAGCCAAAGTCGTCACCTGCGAAGGTTTCAAACCTGAATACAACAGTGTGATCAAACCGGTGATATCGGCCGGATTGAAAATAACTACGATATGCTTGACATCCGGACAATAAGCCTTTACGTTCTTACCGAATTCTTCGGCGATAGCGGCATTTCCTTTCAGCAAGTCTTCACGGGTCATTCCTGCCTTACGGGCAGCCCCACCGGAGTTTACGATATATTTAGCACCAGTCAACGCTTCTTTGATATCGGAAGTAAAAGTGATATTAACACCTTCGAAACCGCAATGGAACAACTCTTCAGCCACCCCTTCCAAACCAGGAGCGTACGGGTCATACAAACAAATATTAGAAGTAAGTCCCATCATGATGGCTGTCTGAGCCATATTCGAACCAATCATACCTGCTGCCCCTACGATCGTGAGCTTTTCGTCTGTCAATGTTTTCATATTGTATTGTTTTTTAATGATATGTTTTCTATTAAAACATTTCCGGCTACTATAAAGTTCGCTTGCAAACTTTATTTTTCCTTTTATTTGCAAAGGTAAAAGATTTCCATACCCCTTGTACATCATTAATTCCTATCACCCATAAGCAAAAGTTATAACTTGAGCCCGTCATGACAGACAGAATATAATTTGTATCTTTGCAGTCATGAGAACATTCAAACCGGAGGCATGGCTGCCTACAACAAAGAAAGAAGTTGAAGCCCGCGAATGGGACTATATAGATGTGATACTTTTCAGCGGTGACGCATATGTGGACCATCCTTCATTCGGAGCCGCCGTCATCGGGCGGACACTCGAAGCGATGGGACTGCGTGTAGCAATCGTTCCGCAACCGGACTGGCGTGGAGACTACCGGGATTTCAAGAAGTTAGGAGCCCCTCGCCTGTTCTTCGGAGTTTCTGCCGGAGCGATGGATTCGATGATCAATCACTATACGGCCAACAAACGCCTACGCAGTGACGACGCTTATACTCCGGACCGTCGTGCCGGCATGCGCCCGGATTATCCCAGCATCGTTTACACGAAGATACTGAAAGAAATCTACCCGGATGTTCCCGTCGTATTAGGAGGTATAGAGGCTTCCCTGCGCCGAGTCACGCATTACGATTACTGGCAGGAAAAGCTGCTCCCCGGAATCCTGAAAGACAGCCCGGCGGATTTACTGATATACGGCATGGGAGAACTTCCCCTGAAAGAACTGGTCAGTCGGTTACAAGCCGGAACTCCCTTCCATGAGATCAAAGATATACGGCAGACCGCCTATTTAACTGATACGGTAGAGCCGCTACCTGACGATATCAATCTCTTTTCCCATGAAGAATGTCTGCGCGACAAGCTGAAACAGGCCAAGAACTTCAAACATATAGAGGAAGAATCCAACAAGCAGCAGGCTTCCCGCATCCTGCAAAAGGTAGGCAAACAGACAATAGTCGTCAATCCTCCTTTCCCACCTATGACGGAAGAAGAGATAGATGCGTCGTTCGACCTGCCCTACACCCGCCTGCCCCATCCTAAATACAAAGGGAAGACGATACCGGCTTTCGAGATGATCAAGTTCTCGGTAAACATCCACCGGGGATGTTTTGGGGGCTGTGCTTTCTGTACGATCTCGGCGCATCAGGGAAAGTTTATCGCCTCACGAAGTAAAGAGTCCATATTGAAAGAAGTTAAGGAGATCACCCAAATGCCGGACTTCAAAGGATATCTGAGCGACCTGGGCGGCCCTTCGGCCAATATGTACCGGATGAAAGGGAAGAATCCGGATATCTGCGCCCAGTGCAAGAAACCTTCTTGCATCTCCCCTGTCATCTGCAAAAACCTGAATGCAGATCATACGCCGTTGTTAGATATATACAAAGAAGTGGACAGCATGCCGGAAATCAAACGTTCGTTTATCGGTAGCGGCATTCGCTATGACCTGCTCTTGCACCGGTATGCGGATGACAATCTGAACAAGGCAGCCCATACCTATATGGAGGAACTGATAGCTCACCATGTCTCCGGCCGCCTCAAAGTCGCACCCGAACATACGGAAGACAATGTCCTGAAGATGATGCGCAAACCTTCATTCGAGCTTTTCGGGCAATTCAAAAAGATATTCGACCGTGTAAACAAACAACACGGATTGAACCAGCAATTAATCCCTTATTTCATATCCAGCCACCCCGGTTGTACCGAGGCGGATATGGCAAACTTGGCTATCCAGACCAAGAAGCTGCATTTCCAACTCGAACAGGTACAGGATTTTACACCTACCCCTATGACACTGGCAACGGAGATGTACTACACAGGGTATCATCCCTATACATTGGAAAAGGTATATACGGCCCGCACGAAAGAACAAAAACTGGCACAACGTCAATTCTTTTTCTGGTACAAGCCGGAATTCCGCCGCCAGATAACACAAGCATTGCAACGAATCGGGAAAAAGGATTTAATAGGCAAGCTGTTTGGGAGGTAAGTCGCCAAGCAAGCAATAATAAGCATAAAGAGCCGGGTATGCAGATGACACGGAAAGAACGGATAAACATTCCATCCTATCCGCGTCTTGGCTCTTTTCCCTAAATACAACTTATTCCTTTACGGCAATCACTTCAATCTCCACCAGACCGTTCTTCGGCAATGTCTTGACTGCGACAGCAGAACGGGCCGGGAAAGTACCTTCGAACTGAGAAGCATATACTTCATTCATAGCAGCGAAATCACTCATATCGGCCAGGAATACGGTTGTCTTTACGACATCGTTGATGCTAAGGCCGGCTTCTTCCAGAATTGCATGTACATTCTTGAATGCCTGTACGGTCTGTTCTTTCACTCCTCCTTCTGCGAAATTGCCTGTTGCGGGGTCAAGACCCAACTGGCCGGAAGCAAACAGCATATTTCCTACTTGTACTGCCTGACTGTACGGACCGATAGCGGCAGGTGCGTTTTTTGTTGCGATAACTTTCTTCATTGTTTCTTTATTTTAATAACGTTATTGTGCTTGTTCATTCATCCGCTGGCGAACCACTTCATAGATCAGGATGGAAGAGGCGACCGATACGTTCAGCGAACCGATCGTACCGAACTGCGGAATCTTCACCATGCTGTCGCAGATACGAAGATTATCCATCGAAACTCCCGTATCTTCGGCTCCCATCACGATCGCCACAGGTCCGTCATATTTAATAGCCGTATAATTCTCAAAAGCTTTTTCACTGGCTGCATAGACTTTTACTCCGGACGCCTGTAAAAAACGGATGGCCTCCGTAATGCTTTTTTCCTTGCAGACAGACAATACATGGAGCGCACCGGCCGAGGTCTTAATCGCATCGGCATTCACCGTTACGCTTCCCCTTGAAGGAATCACGATCGCATCCACACCCGCACATTCGCAAGTACGGGCAATCGCACCGAAGTTACGGACATCCGTAACCCCATCCAACAACACGATAAACGGATTCTTTCCCTGCTCATATACAAACGGAATAATATTTTCCAGCCGTTCGTATGTGATAGCCGGGATAAAAGCTATTACTCCCTGATGATTCTTACGTGTCAAACGGTCGAGACGTTCGGCAGGCACACGCTGTACAGGTATATCACGTCCTTTCAGAACTTCAAACAATTCACGAGACAAGTCTCCCTGCAGTTCACGTTTCACCAATATTTTATCAATCTCCTTATCGGCCTGGATTGCCTCGATCACGGCACGGATGCCGAACACCATTTCGTTTTCTTTCATTATTCTATATCTTTTCCGTTTTCATCACCGGACTATTTCGATTTTTCCCGGCTTTATGCGGACAAAGATACAAAAGATTTACGCTTTTATTATATACTCTCGTATATATTAGCTATTGCTTTTCAGCTTATGCCGTGACGATGAATAAGCCCGGATCAAGAATAAAATACCGGTAATAATCAAAGCAGATGAAAGTCCGGTATAAAATACCGAAATAAAAGAGTTGGGAAGCAATTGGAAATGACGGATCGTAACACCGAAAGTAATCATAAAGATCATCACGATCCAGCCTTTCACATCAAAAAATGAAAAAGGACAGTTCTTTTCCCCTTTCTGGGAAATCCGCTCGGAATGTTTAACAAACAAACGGCGAAAGACAAACTGGAAGAAAAGCAGGAAAACAACAATTGCCTCTCCGACTTTAAACAGCCAGTAATGGGCATCGTTCAACCACGTGATGATGCCGATCCTTAAGATATTGATGCCAGCTATGATCCAAACGCATCCGGCTATCAAAAGCAGGGTGCGTCGGTTTACTCTAAATTCCATTATCAGATACTTTTCTCTATGCTCCGCCTGTCACTCGTACGTTGGCGGCTATTCGTGCGATCCTTGTCAGACCGTTTGTCCCTATCGTAATGCCTGTCTTTATCCCGATCCGGACGTTTCTTGTCAAATTTGTCCTTATCGTGCTTATTCTTGTGATGATCGGAACCGGGACGGCCTCCCTGATGGCTCGGACGATCGTATTTGCCGGGCTTCCACTGCCCATTGTCATGATGTGGACGGCCATTGTTATGATGTGGTTGAGGACGATCATATTTACCGGGATACCATTTGCCGTCGTCGAAACGGTCAAACCATCTATTGTTTGTATATTCCCATTGGCAATGCCAATAATGATCTTCATAACGATGGCACGCATTGGACGGACGGTAGTGCGGATAATGCGGATTATTGTACCAACCTCTCCAGTCATGGATGCGTGTCGGTGCCTCACGGACGAAACGCACATACAAACGAAACTGCGAAGGCGAAAGGATACGCTGTAATTTCCGGTCCCGTTCCATACGCAACTTATATATCTTCCGGGCAGACTGATCCCAATAGCGATAATGCTTGCGTGCTTCACGCTCGATCTTCTCTCCGTACCGATGAATGATCTTATGATACTCGGCAGCTTGACGGTTCGTCATGCGGATTGCCTGTTCCATCCAGAGGCAGTTCTGGCAATGGGGTTCATTCCATCCGAAACTGATCCAAAATTGTGCATGTCCCTGCAAGCTGCAAAAAAGGATCGCTATTAATAGAATACTCAATTTCTTCATGTCTCTCAATTTTAAATTAGCACTTACACTCTGTTGCTATTATGACCGGATCGCGATGAAAAGGTTTAAATCTTTGATTTCAACAGCTCTTTCGCATTTGCAATAGAAGCACTGGTCAACGAAGCACCGCTCAGCATACGCGCAATCTCTTTTACACGCTCTTCTTTATTCATTTTCCTGATACGGGTTACGGTCCTTTCATCCGTATCCTCCTTATAAACAAAATAATGGTCTTTCCCTTTTGCTGCGATCTGGGGGAGATGGGTAATGGCAAAAACCTGCATCTTCGTACCTAGTTCCTGCATGATATCCCCCATTTTATCGGCTATATCCCCGGAACCCCCCGTATCCACTTCATCAAAGATAATGGCAGGCAACGCCGTAAATCCGGCAATCATCGCCTTGATACATAACATCAGGCGGGAGATTTCGCCTCCGGATGCCGTCTGGGCCACCGGTTGCAGTTCCGCACTCTTATTGGCGGAAAACATAAACCGGATTTCATCCATTCCATCGCTTTCCGGTTCCTGTTTAGGTACGAAATCGATCGCAAATCGCATATTCGGCATGCCTAACGGGACAACCATTTCTACCAATTGGGAAGCGATGGCTTTCGAGGCGATCTTACGCTGCTCGCTCAATACGGCTGCCTGTTGAAGCAGTTCCTGGTGAGAGACTTCCAACTGCTTTTTCAACGATTCGATCTGTTCATCAAAAGAATCGATCTCCTTCAGCTGCTTATTATATTTATCCAGCAACTCCATCAGCTCTTCGACTTTGGAAACCCGGTGTTTCTGTTCCAAGGTGTATAACGTATTAAGACGTTCGTTCACCCAATCCAAGCGCTCAGGATTAAATTCTATGTCCTCCTTCAGGACTTCCGTTTCGGAAGCCAGGTCGTTCATATCGATATAGGCAGAACGCAGACGCTCGGCTATTTCTTTCGCTTTCGGATAATAACGTTCCAGACTGTCTGCGGTGGAAAGGGCCTCTTTTATCAGTTGGACAGCTCCTTGTTCCTCCCCGTCCAGCAATCGGGTTATCTTATAAAGAGAACCTTTTATCTCTTCGGCATGAGAAAGGGTTTCCAGCTCCTGTTCCAGTTCTTCCTGTTCACCAGCAACCAAACCGGCATCGGCCAACTGCTCCAACTGAAAACGTACATAGTCTTCCTCCTGCTTGGTCTGGAGAGCCTTTTCGGTCAACTCTTTCAGTTCCTTTTTCAGAGACAGGTATCGGCTGTATTCCTTTCGGTAAAGAATCAACAGGATATCGTTTTCGGCCATTACATCGATTACTTTCAGCTGAAACCGGTTATCTCCCAACAAAAGATTCTGGTGCTGCGAATGGATATCGATCAGCCGGCTTCCCAATTCCTTCACTACAGAAAGCGGGACAGGCGAATCGTTTACGAAAGCACGGGATTTACCTGATGCAAACAATTCCCGGCGAAGAATGCAAATCTCCGCATCATACTCCAAGTCATTCGTAAGAAAAAATTCTTCCAATTTATATCGGGAGACATCAAAGACTGCTTCTATCACACACTTTTCAGAACCGTTCTTAATACTCTTTCCATCCGCACGCTGTCCCAAGACCAGGGATAGGGCCCCCAATATAATAGACTTTCCTGCACCCGTCTCGCCGGTTATCACAGAAAAACCTTTATCAAACTTAATGTCCAAGCTGTCTATCAGAACAAAGTTACGTATAAATAAAGACTTCAGCATAGCTATTCCAGATTACTTTTTAAGCGATTCCATACGCGTCGTGAGAGCAGGATACAGATTGGACAACATTTTATAACCTTCCTGCTTTTCCTGTGTAGTTGCTTTCGAATAGATCAAAACGACTTCATCCAGTTTGGAATCAGCGAACATCTGAAGCAACGGAGATGTCGGCCGGGCACTTTTCACCTGTTCCAGAACCGGGAGCAGACCGATTATAGTCGTACGTCCACGATCCGGATTTGCAGCCATTTCATCGAGCCCCTTACGATGATAATTATACCACATGTCCCGGAACAGTTCCGAAGTATTGTCCGTCAGAGCCGTTGCCAAAGCATGGCGGTTACGGTCGTTTTCAAAAGCTTTCCACCCTGTCCATGTAGGTTGCGCCTGTGCCAGGCTCACAATCTGCATGGCCTGTTCGAGGAAAGCAGTGCCACCTTTCGGAGAAAAACTGTCGAAATCCAGTCCGAGGATCGTATAGATATAAAAAACAACCGTTGCAATCAGATTGCTGTTCAATGTATTTTCCGTATATTCCAACGGTTCGAATTCGGTATAGTCGAAAGAGAGTTCCGTATCACGATAATTCAGCAACGTAGTCGTATAGCTGGAATTATATACCGGACGGCGGGCCTGCACTTGTATCTCGCCTTTAAAACTATTGTCCGATACCGTTTCGTTGATGATGAGAGTCATGGAACAGTCGATACGTTCGTTCATGGCAAAAGTAGCATCCGTCCACTTTTTGTTATTGACGAAATCATTCAATGCATCCTGCAAGGTTTTGAATACCTGTTTATTCGTACTCTGTACCTTATCACTGTTTATAGTGATGCGGGCATTCAGCTCCTGCGCCTTACCTATAAAGGGAGCAGCTCCCAACAAGCATATGCATAACAATTTCTTAATCATTCTCATTTTAATAATGTTGCCAATTTATTTACAATATCAACGGCCACCTCCTGTTTGCTCTTCAACGGATAAGCAATCGTCCCGCCTTCCTTGTCGATGATCGTGATCTTATTCGTGTCGCAACGGAAACCGGCACCTGCATCCTTTAAAGAATTCAACACGATAAAATCGAGGTTTTTCCGCTTCATCTTTCCTTCCGCATGGGCCATTTCATTATTTGTTTCCAATGCGAAACCTACCAAGATCTGGTTTTCACGCTTGATCGCCCCTAACGAAGCTGCGATGTCCTTATTCGGAACCAGACGGAGCGACATTTCTCCTTTCGTTTCCCTCTTGATCTTTTCGCTTGCCTGCTCATCCGGGCGATAATCCGCCACAGCGGCACAAAGGATACCGGCATCCGCCTCCGGAAAAGCAGTTATGGCCGCCTGATACATCTCTTCGGCCGACTCGACATCGATCCGTTTGATATTCGGATGAACTACCGTCAAAGACACCGGTCCTGCGATCAATGTCACTTCCGCTCCCTGCTCCGCACACGCTTCCGCCAATGCAAACCCCATCTTTCCAGAAGAATAGTTACCTATAAAACGCACAGGATCTATCTTTTCATATGTCGGACCGGCTGTTATTACAATCTTTTTTTTTTCAAGCCGGGTTTGGGAAGCGAAGAAATCTTCCAGGACCGCCACGATCTTATCAGGTTCTTCCATACGCCCCTTACCCACCAGATGGCTGGCAAGTTCCCCTTCGGCAGGTTCGATAATACGGTTGCCGAACAAACGGAGCCGGTCTAAATTCTGCCTTGTGGAAGGATGTGCGAACATATCCAAATCCATCGCCGGAGCGACAAAAACCGGAGCCTTGCATGACAAGTATGTCGTGACCAGCATATTGTCAGCAATGCCATTCGCCATCTTTCCGATCGTCGAAGCAGTAGCCGGTGCTACCAGCATGGCATCAGCCCAGAGACCAAGATCGACATGGCTGTTCCACGTGCCGTCGCGATTCGAGAAAAACTCGCTGATCACCGGATGGCTGCTCAACGTGGATAATGTAAGCGGCGTAATGAATTCCTTTCCCGCAGGGGTAATGACAACTTGCACCTCCGCCCCTTTCTTCACGAGGGCACGGATAATATAGGCAGCTTTATAGGCAGCGATGCTCCCTGTTATCCCCAATATGATATGTTTACCTTTCAGCATTTTATTCGATATGTAGTACCCCTCTTTTAAAACATAGGTGTTTTGATTTTAAAACATAGGTGTTTTGAAAACGAAACATATATGTTTTGAAAGAGAAGTTCCTTGTTCCATGTTTTATTACAAGCGTAACGCCATTATCTCACGCGCCACACGGCTATCTATATTGTGATGTTCACCCAATTTCCACCCCTGTTTGTCCACAGGAACGGCAAGGGCATCCAAATCCTTTTCTGCAATGCCACATTCACCGAGGCGCGTTTTCAGTCCCATCCGGCGGAAGAAATCCTCGCAGGCGACGATTGCCTTACGCGCCCTTTCCTCTTCCGTTCCATCCGTAATACCAAAAACTACTTCCCCCATACGAGCCAGTTTGACCTGCTTCTCCTTAAACATATAAGTCATGACACCCGGCAAGAGAATCGCCAATGTTTGTGCATGATCCAGGCCGAACTGCGCCGTTAGCGCATACCCCATGCGGTGGGAAGACCAGTCCTGCGGAACCCCCTGCCCGATCCAGACATTCAACGCATTGGTTGCCGCCCACATCAGGTTGGCACGGATATCATAATCGTTCGGATTATCCAAGACCTTCAACCCCTCTTCATGAATGACACGCATCAGTCCTTCCGAGAAGGCATCCTGCACTTTTGCATTGACCGGATAAGTCAAATACTGCTCCACTACATGAATAAAAGAGTCGACCACCCCGTTTGCCACCTGACGCGCAGGGAGCGAATAGGTCACTTCCGGGTCCAGTACAGAGAATTTCGGGAATACCAGCGGACTGGCGAAATTCAGTTTCTCACAAGTCGATACACGGGAGATGACCGAACGTTCGTTCATCTCCGAACCGGTCGCGGCCAATGTAAGTACCGTACCCAAAGGCAGGGCATTCTTTATCTCGCCACCTTTCGAAAGAATATCCCACGGATCGCCTTCGAAACCGACAGACACCGCGATGAACTTCGTAGCGTCGATCACCGAACCTCCGCCTACAGCCAACAAAAAATCGATCTTCTTCTCTTTGACGACCTCCACGGCCTTCATGCAGGTTTCGTAATGCGGATTTGCTTCGATTCCCGGAAACTCGGTCACTTCAAATCCTTCCAACGCCTTCGTCACCTGGCCGTAGATGCCGTTTTTC
>ULTD01030213.1_pt1 | contig 12118 bp, 14 predicted proteins | sample 1957321 | NCBI WGS metagenome assembly ULTD01 (sample SAMEA4835726, study PRJEB28245) | human gut metagenome | biome: gut microbiome; material: fecal sample | place: Denmark | collected 2008
ATCTGGTGTTACATCGTCATTTTCCTTTCGATTCTCTGGATAGGCAAGCCCTACCTGTACCGCGACATGGTCAATAAAATATGCTCCAAGCCTGCTTGGTGGACGCCTCTTTGCCTGGGAGGAATGGCCTATGGAGCCGCCATTCTGCTTTGCGCCATCCTGTGGTGGTAGAGAGGCCGCCCCTTCCGGCACGCTTCATCACGCAGAAAAGACATTCAGCCGCAGGAGAAAGCCTCCGGCAAAAACAGGCATACGCAGGACGGATTTTTCCGGAACGGCCTGTTTTTTCCTCCTGCTGCAAGAATCAATAGCGGTTCCGCTTATTATATATGATATTCCATATTCCTTTCATGTGCTCTACCCTGCGTTCCTCCATCCTGGCCAGCATAGCCTTCTGGCTGCTTACCCTTGCCCCCTCACTGGCGGACAGGCCCAATATCGTCCTTATCCTGGCTGATGACATGGGATGGTCCGACCCGGGCTGCTACGGTTCGGAAATACCCACTCCAGCCCTGGATACTCTGGCCAGACAGGGGATGCTGGCAACCCGGCTCTACACCGCTTCCCGCTGTTCACCCTCCCGGGCCTCCATCATGACCGGCTGCGAACCTCACAAGGTGGACGTAGGGCTCCTGGATGACGACAGCGGGCACCCCGGCTACCGCGGACGCCTGAACCCGGATATCCCCACCCTGCCGGAACTTCTGAAAAAAGCGGGATACCGTACCTACCTTTCCGAGAAATGGCATCTTGGAAAAGTTCAGGGAGCCTATCCATGGGATCGCGGCTTCGACCGTTCCCGCGGTTTGCTGGGTGGAGCGGCAGATTACTACAGGCCCATGCCGGACAGACCCTTCGGTGAAAACGGGAAACTGCTCCGTCCGGAGGATCTGCCGGAGGATTTTTACATGACGGACGATATCACCAAAACGGCTCTGGCCTATATTGACGATGCCGCCAAAAGCAGGCAGCCCTTCTTCCTTTACGTGGCTTATACGGCTCCGCATACACCCCTCCAGGCCCCCCGGAGGGAAATAGAAAAAATGCTCCCGTTCTACAACGGCAAATCCCCCCATGCCATCGCTTCCAAAAGACTGGAAAAACAAAAGCTGCTGGGAATCGTCCCTCCTACAGCCAAACTGGGCATGGCCGGCAAATTCAATCCAGAAGGCTATGGAAAAACTTCCGCAAAGCGGAAGGATTATATTGCCGAATGCATGGCCGCCTACGCCGCTCAAATCGCTATCATGGACCGCGGCATAGGCCGCATTCTCGCGTCCCTGGAACGTCACCGCCTCAGTGACAATACTATCGTCATGTTTTTATCAGACAATGGCGCAACAGCGGAAATACCCCAGAACAATAAAAACAAGAAGACTACCCTCCCCACAGGCCCACTGGGAGAAGTCGGATGCAGGGACGGATACGGCCCCATGTGGGCGGCTGTGTCCAATACCCCTTACCGCCAGTATAAAATAGAAACCTTTGACGGAGGGCTGTCCGCCCCCTTCATCATTCGCTACCCTTCCAAAATACGTCCGGAATCGCGCTACCACTCGCCTTTCCTGCTCCAGGACATCGCCCCAACCTGCCTTGCGTGGGCCGCTCTCCCAATTCCGGCCCATATGGACGGCAAGCCGCTCAACACCTACTGGAATAATCCTCCGAAACTTCCTCCGTCCAAGGTGTGGGACTTCATTCCCAATACCTGCCCTCCCCGCACTATCTTCTGGGAACATCAGAGAAACCGGGCGGCCCTGACAAGTCAATTCAAGCTGGTGGCCCCCAACCGAGGCCCTTGGCAGGTGTACGACATCAGGGACAGGACGGAACAGAAAAATCTGGCATCCAGGCACCAGACGCTTGTAGAACAATTGTCCGCGCAGTACAGGAAATGGGCGGCGGAAAACCATGCCGAATGACACGGCACGGCAGGAAAACGGGCATACGCGCCCTAAACGTTTCTATGGGAATCCCCTTCCGGAAGAAAATTCTGATTTCCGTTTCCTCAAGTAACGGAAAACGGCACGTGATTCACCGGGAAAGAAAAAGCAGGGAATAACAGTTATTCCCGTCCGCGGCAACATTCCTGCCTCCCGGGCATTCCGGGAACCATTCATTATTTTCACACTCCTTGCCATCCTTTCCCATGAAGGGGAATTGCATAAAAATCCGCTTCTTCATTAGGATTTTTCCTATGCCCTATTTTTTGCCCTGTAATCAAAAATAATTCCTTTATAAGGTTAAAACTAGACAAAACACCGCTGTTTACCAAATCATTTCCCAAAAGGAAAACTCTTCTTTTTTCCTAACAATTATTGGAATAAAAGAATCCTTATCATTCAAAGAAATATCGTATTAGAATACTTCTAAATTAGCAAAAAACTCATTGATTGTAAATAAACTTAATTTAAAATGCCATAAGAAAAAACCTTTCTGCACCTTACCTCCGTTCTGTACTGCCGTCACACCAGATATGGAATATTTTTGATAATCAATTCATAACACACCTTTAACAAAACTTGCACAGCGTCTTTTTATGTTCAAAGAGCCCTCTTTCCTCAAAAAAGCAAATCTGTTCCAGCCTATTCTGGTTGTCGTGATCTCCATCATCGGAGGGACTCCCATGGAAGGAGCCAATACGGGGAAAATAGTCCTTTTGATCATTCTGGGCGCCGCTTTCATTGTATGGCATGTGGAATGCCAGAGACTGCTCAACAGGAACCGGGAAACCAGGGAGCATGCCTGCGCCCTGAAAAACCGCAGTGCGGCTCTTTACAAAAAACTTACGCCGCCCTGAGCGGAGAATACGAAAACTTCGCCAATAAACTGAATGGAGAAAGTTGCCGGGAGGCAAAAACGGACGGTTCAAGGGGGACGACGGAAAGCTTCAACGGGGCCTGCCTGTTCCTGTGCTCCACCATTGCCGCTGCGCTGGCTGAATATAAAAACTCCCTTGTCTTTGAAGTGCTTTATATTCAGGCAGAGCGGCGGAAAGACCAAACCTTGCTGCACGTTACAGGCTACGCACAGGGAGAACACAATAACGACACCCCTTCCCTGCTGGCACAGCCTCCGCGGCCCGTAACGAAAACACCCGCCATGCTGGATGAACAATTATTCGCGGAACGCCACCTCAGCCCCCTGGTTCTTTCCAACCCGGAAGAAGTGCAGCGCAGCTTTTTCCGGAAGCGCAACCAGCCTCCGGAGGAAAAATACATGCAGTATCTGGCCATTCCCGTCCTGAGCAAGAGAAATGAAATCATCGGGCTTATCGAAATCGCCGTTAAAAAGAATCCGTTCATTTCGCCCGTCACCATGCTGGAAGCTCATGAATTGGCCGACGTTAAATCATGGCTGTACCATTTAAAGGACCATTTCCTGTTGTTTCATGAAATAGAACGCGCCGTCCGGGATGGATTCCCATGACGGCAGTACGGACAGAATAGCCTGCTACGCCCGGCGCCATATTCCTTAAAAATTTCCTGGAATATATATTCTGGCATATTTACAATCAACTACTTCTATCTTTTTAACCAGAACGGTTACCGCCATATAATGCTATTAACCTGTAAGTGAAACAGATAGCACTTGGGTCATTTTCTGCATCTGAAACAAGAAAGAAAAAACCCTGTAAACTATTGGGTCTACAGGGTTTCAAAAAAGGAATGGTACTTGGACCGGGACTCGAACCCGGGACCAATAGATTAAAAGTCTACTGCTCTACCAACTGAGCTACCCAAGCACTTACCCTTGCTGGAAGGGCGCAAGCAGTAAACACCACACCCCCTTTCATGGCAAGCGTAAAATGGAAGATGGACAAAAAAAGATCAGGATTCCATGCATTCCAGCCATCTCGCACGCCATTCGGCAGGAATACGCGCAGGGCGGCCCTGCGGCATCTGGATCAAGGCCAGCTGCTGATGAGCCCTGACCAGAAGATCATTATTGGAAGCGCGCCGCATTTCAAAATCGCACCAGAAACGGGCCCGGTCCACGGATTGAAGCCATCCCGTCGTCAAAATGGTGTCTCCCAGAACGGCCGGACGCACATAGTCAATCTCATGGCGCACCACCACGGCAAACTGCTGCAAATCGCTCATGGTTTTGTAATCCATTCCCAATTTAGCGCCAAGTTTGGTACGGCAGGCCTCAATCATGCGCAAATAGGCCAAGTTATGGACTACTCCGCCACAGTCCGTATCATAAAACATGACTTCATCTTCCGTATGAAACATCAGCTCCGGATTCATGCCTGCCATTGTAAAAAGGAAACAGGCGGGCTGAAAGGAAATTCCGGTTCAGCCGCGCCATGCATGATGCGTCCGCGCCAGCGTCAGCACGCAAACGGAAGCAGCCCCGGCGCGGAGGAGCAGACGGGCGCAGGAATCTGCCGTGGCTCCGGTCGTAAAAACATCATCCACCAGCAGCACATCCCTGCCCCTGACGGAGCTGCGTTTCATCCTTTTTTCATCCGCTGCATAAATTTTACGGGCATGTCTGAGCCGCTGCTCCCGCGACAAGCTGGCCTGGGGAAGCGTATCCGGCAGGCGTTTCAGCACGCCGGCATACGGCCAGCCCAGTTCCTCTCCCAGCAGAACCGCCAGTTCCTGCGCCTGGTTGTACCCCCTTCGAGCCTGTTTGCCGCGGTGCATGGGCACGGGAACGATCAGGCGTTTTTTCCCGCCGAACCAGTGAGGATTTCCAAGCACTGCCTCTGCCATCATCTGCGCGAAGGAGCCGGCCAGATGAACGGCACCCCCATATTTGAAAGCCAGCAGAAGATCCCGCAATGATCCCGTATTCACATACACGGCACGGGCTTCCTCAAAAGAGGGGAGAGCTACCGCGCAGCGACGGCATAATCCGGACGGGATGAAGGAACCCTCCGCCGGTTCCCCGCAGACGGCACAGAAGGGAGGCTCGACAGGCACGAAACTTCCGCGGCAGTCCGGGCAAACATGGCAGCCATCCAGGCCGCCGCGGCCGCATAACTCGCAGACAAAAGGATACACCCAGGAAAGCCATTCCCTGACAACCGACCTCAGCATTCCCCGCACGGCAGAAAGTTGAAAGAGGCTCCTATCGTCCGTCTCTCCCATCGGGGAAGTCGGCGTCCTCCTCTTCCGGCATCTCTTCCAGAAGCTTGTCTATGGTTTCAATGAAACGCCATGGGCACCGCTTGCGCTGGTATTTACGCCACAGCACATCGCGCAGAGTCACCCAGTGAGCCCGCGTCAATTCCACACGTTCCCATTCCACATCGTCACGTTCCGCACGGCCCACCTTGGGGGCGCACTCCAGCTTCCATTTGCCGGCATGGTGGCACGCCCTGTACACCAGGGTTCCCTCTTCCGTGCGTTCTTTCCACGTGTGAACTTCCATGGAGGCGAGTGTAAGGAAGAAGCGTTCCGGGTAAAGAGGAATTTTTCTAGTCATCCGTCCTTGCGCGATTAATATGGCTCCGTCATGAACGACACTGAAATGATCGAATGCCGCGAGCCTGCCCTTCAAATGCAGCGCCTCATCGCCATCATGAAACGTCTGCGCGCCCCCCACGGCTGCCCCTGGGACGCGGAACAAACCCACCATTCCCTGATTTCCAATATGATTGAGGAAGCCTATGAAGTCGTGGACACCATTCAGCGGAATGACTGGACGCAGCTGAGGGAAGAATTGGGCGATGTTTTGCTTCAAGTGGTTTTTCATGCGGAGATTGCCCAGGAAGCAGGGCGTTTCGATTTCAATGACGTGGCTGCGGAAGTAAGCGAAAAACTCGTCCGCCGCCATCCCCATGTATTTGCCCAGTCCAAGGCGGACACGACGGATGCCGTATTGGCACAGTGGGACAAGATCAAACGCCGGGAAAAGGGAGCGGAAACAACCCCGTACCTGCATGGAACAGGCAAGGGGCTGCCTCCCATGCTCCAGGCATGGAAGCTCCAGAAAAAAGCCGCCAAAGTAGGATTTGACTGGACGGACGCCCAAGGCGCCCTTGACAAGGTGAAGGAAGAAACCGCGGAATGCGGGGAAATTCTTTCCGCGCCGGAGGAAGACCCACGCGTCGCGGAGGAATTGGGAGATCTTCTGTTTTCCGTAGTCAACCTGTGCAGGAAAAAGGGAATCGACCCGGAAACGGCCATGGCCGGAGCAAACAGAAAGTTTGAGCGGCGTTTCAACGAAATGGAACGGCTGCTTGCCAAAGACGGCCTTTCTCTGGAAGAAGCCTCTGCGGACGCCATGGAGGAACGCTGGCAGCAGGCGAAATCCGCCCGGTAACGAAAACCGGGGTCAGGCCATCATGTCCATGTTCGGGTCTTTCCAGGCCGGATCATATCCCCTGGCATAGCTGAACACATGCTTGTGCATGTATTCGAAGTACTGCTCCTTCTGCATGGGGGTGAGCCGTTCCCAGATGGCTACGTTCAAGGCGCGGCACACCTTCTGCATCATTTTCAGGGTAAGCTGGCGCCCCTGCCGGGCTTTTTGAACCTGTTTGTGGGTAAGCTGCTCCGGAGAAATCTCCACCAGATCGTGATTGGTCAGATGCCAGCGTTTCATCAGTTCATCCAAAGGCTGTTCTCCGTGGTTGCGTCCGGTTGCTGTGGCTTCCTCGTCCATACACCTCTCTTCGTGCCTTATTTCCGGGAAATAGGCAATACATGATTGCCCCATCAGCACTTTTTTTGCATTTCCAGTTGCCCGGCGTCCGGATACATGGTTCAATCCCGCCCCGTTGCAATAAGATGATTAGCGAGAAAGAGGAATTACTGGAATGGCGCAAACGCGCCGCCGCACAGCCCGCGGGACGGGTAGTCCTGGATCTGGAGGCAGACAGCCTGCACCGCTATCAGGAAAAAATCTGCCTGATCCAATACGCGGATGAAACGGGTTCCTGCCTGATCGACCCTCTCTCCATCGAAGACATGGGGCCTTTCTACAACTGGCTGAAGGAAACGGAAGTCTGGATGCACGGCGCGGACTACGACATGAGCCTCTTTCAACACGCCTGGGAAACGTTGCCCGCCATGATCTGGGATACGCAGACGGCGGCGCGCCTGCTGGGATTCCGCCAGTTCGGACTGGCCGCCCTGGTGGAACACTTCTACGGCATCACCCTGAGCAAATCCTCCCAAAAGGCGGACTGGGCGCGGCGCCCCCTTTCCCCGACCATGGTCACCTACGCCCTGAACGACGTAAATTACATGCTGGACATGGCGGACAAACTGACGGCCGCCCTACGGGAAAAAGGCCGCATGGGCTGGTTTGAAGAAATTTGCAGACACTCCATGGAACGCGCCCGGGAACGCCATCTGGCCGGACATCAGGACCCCTGGCGTATCCAGGGCTGCGGAAAACTGAACAGGAAAGGGCTGGCCGCCCTGCGGGAAATGTGGACCTGGCGCGATGCGGAAGCCAAAACATGGGACAAGCCCGCATTCATGGTTTGCTCCAATGCTGACCTCATCCAGTGGAGCGTGGCTCTTCAGGAGCAGCGCACCGTGGCTCCTCCGCCCCGTTTTCATGCCCATAGGCGCAACCGGTTCATGAATGCGCTCCAAAAATTCTACCTGCTGGATGAAGAGGACTACCCATGCCGGCCCCGCATCCAGCGCCGGCAGCATTCCGAACAGTTTGAAGACAATCTGGCCCGCCTGTGCAAACTCAGGGATGAAAAAGCTGAAGAGCTGGGCATGGAAGGCTCCTTCCTGATTACCCGGGCCTCTCTGGAAGCCATTGCGGAAGACAGGGAAAAAGGCGTTTCCACCCTGTTGAACTGGCAGAGGGAAGCCCTGGGTTTTTAAGCGGTTCTTTTTGCAACGGCAAAATACCCGCCCCCCAGCCGCCCAGCATCATTTGTCCTTCATTATGGACGGCCAATACAAGCCTTCTCTCTGGCCATTCCCGGCTTTCTGAAGGCTTTCTCCGCTCAGGGCAGACAGGAACAGAAATTCTTCCCCCGCAAACGCCGTCTTCCCCTGCCTGTTTATTTACATTGAACGGAAGACAGTTTTTTCTATAATGCAGGGCAGTTCCCTTCCTCCATGCCCTCCAACCGCCATTCATACATGGTCCTGGCAATCTTCTGCGTCTGCGCCCTTGCCATATGCGCCTTCCTTTCTTGGCGGAACCAGGAGAAAAAAGACCGGCTGTCGCGGCAGTACGCGGAATTTTCCATGCCCCAGACCTCGAAGGGAAGCACGCCGACACAACAGAAAGCCCTGCTTGAAATACTTAGCAGAGAACAGAAAAATATTTCTCAGACTTCCCCGAACCGTCAACAGACGGCAGCACCGCCGCCCCGGAGCCGAGAAAAAATCTTTTCCCTCCCGGCAGGGCATGCTAGGGTGGCAGGCGATGAATCATGCCGATTTAGACCAGTTGCTGATCCTTCAGGAAAAGGATGTGCGGATTTCCAAACTCCGGAAGGAGCTGGCTTCCCTGCCGGAACAGAGAACGCGCCTGCTGAAGCAGATGGAGGCCATCAAGCAGAAGGCCCTGGCCGCCAAACAGGAAGTGGCAGGCATTGAAAAAAGCATACGGGACGTGGAGGCCGCCGTTGAAACCAAACGCGCCTACATCGGCAAAATGAAAACCCTCCAGTCCAACACCCGGAAAAACGAGGAATACCAGAGGTGCATCCAGGAGGTGGAAAAAACGGAAGCCGCTATTGACTCTCTGGAAACCTCAGAGCTGGAATTGATGGAGCGCCTGGAAACAGCAAAAACGGACATGGAGCAGAAAATCCGCCGTGCACGGGACGCCCAGCGTGAACTGGAGGAAACGCTCGCGCGCTTTGACCGGACGGCAGAGACGGACAAGGAGCTCCTGAACCGTTTGAATGCGGAACGCGCGGATCTGGCCGCCGCCGTTCCGGAAGATTCCCTGGGGGAATATGAACGGATGACCAGAAGCAAGGGTGTTCCGGTCATTGTGCCCATGGATGAAAAAGGCCATTGCGGCGGCTGCCACATGGTTATCACGGACAACACCCGAATGAAAGTGCTGGGCGGCCACGAAACCGTTTACTGCGACAGTTGCCACCGCATCCTCCACTGAAGGAGTTTCCAGGAACGCCGCCGGGCTTGCCATGAAATCCAGATCGGAAGAATTTGAAGAGTGGGGGACGGAAGTCATCTTCGGCCGTGCCAAGGGATTCCGCGCCGCCATGATGCGCGTGGTCCTGCGCGGTGCCTCCTGGCTGTTCAGGCTGGTGGTTCTGGCACGGCTGTATCTGTTTCATTCCAGCATCGCCAGGCAGGCCAGGCTGGGAATGCTGGTGGTCAGCGTGGGCAACATCACTGTGGGAGGAACCGGAAAAACCCCGGTGGTGGAACTGCTGGCCCGCACCCTCACCCTCCGCGGCCGTAAAGTAGCCATCCTGACACGCGGCTACAAAAGCGCAGAGCTGGATAAGCCTCAGGAATGGAGGGACAAGGACGGCAGGCTGCCGGAGAATCTTCCCAAGATCGCCAGCGACGGAAAAACGCGCTACCTGAGCCCCCTGTATTCCGGTGATGAACCTTTCATGCTCGCCAAAAATCTGGACGGAGTGGCGGTGCTGGTGGATAAAAACCGCATCAAGTCCGGCATCTTCGCCATTGAGCACCTGGGGTGCGACACCCTGTTGCTGGACGACGGCATGCAATATTTGAAGCTGGCGCATGAACTGGATATCGTGCTGGTGGATTGCGGCGCGCCTTTTGGCACCGGAGCCATGCTCCCGCGCGGCACCCTGCGGGAACCCAGGAGCAGTTTGGCGCGCGCCAGCTACATCATTCTGACCAAATGCGGCGGGAAACCACAGGATGAGCTGATCTCCGCCATCAGGAAGTACAATCCCGTGGCGGACATCATCGTGAGTGACCACGGCCCCCGGTATCTGGAAAATGTGTTCACGGGGGAACGCCTTCCTCTGAAGGCCCTCCGGGGGAAATGGGTGGCGTGCCTCAGCGGCATCGCGCGCCCGGAAAGTTTTGAAAACTCCCTGCGCTCCCTGGGCGCCCACGTGGAAATCTGCCGCAGGTTTCCGGACCACCACTGGTTTGAACAAACGGAATTGCAGGAATTTTACGACCGCTGCGCAGACCGGGCCATGGACATGATCGTAACTACGGAGAAGGATGCCGTGCGGCTGGAAAAACCGGAGGAAGACCCGGAGGTCCCTATCTATTTCCTGCGTATTGAAGTGGAAATCTACCAGGGCCGGGAGGCATGGGAACGTTGTGTGGACCGCATCTGCGGAATTTCAGAACCGCGCCCACGGGATGAATGGCAACCTTCCTCATCTTTCTGAGCAAGAGCGCAGCAGCTTGAGGCAATACATCAAGAAAATCGTGAACATGCGTTGCACTTTTTCTTGAAAAGAAGTATCTAAAATGTTCCAGAAATGAGCATCAAAAAATTAAAACCATTCATCACAGCGGTCGGCGTCATGCTTCTGCTCGCGGCAGTTACAATGGGTTATTTTTCCGCTCAAAGGCTGTCTTCCATCATTCCGGCGTCCGGTTACGAAGATAAAGGCGTTTATTCCTTCGTACCTGTCCGGGTGCTTCCTGTTCAAGTGGAAAATACCGGCGCAACCGGAAGAGCCCGCCGCATGAACCCCACCAAAACCGTTTACATGGTCCACTACCGTGATACCGGCAGAAAAGGCTATCAGTGGAAATTCCAGGCAGCTACCCATGAAACGGGACAAAAAATCGTGAATCAGAGAATCGCCGTAGAGCGGCGCGTGCTGAGCATCCCTGCCGACAACCATTCCTATATCACCATAGAATCGGAAGAGACTGCAGAAAGCTATACAGCAGAACTTCGGCAAAAGAATATAATGATCCTGACCTTCTCAGGAATCTACATTCTGCTCTATGCGGCAACATGGGGCGTCATTCTTATGAAAAGGTCCAGGAAAGAGTCCCCCGCGGCCTGAAATGAAAAAGGCAGTTTCCCCGAAAATGCGGTCTTTACGCCCTTCTGACGGAAACGCGGCAGAACCTTGACGGCGAACGGCATGAAGCCAATCCGCACATTTATTGGAATCTCCCGGCGGGTATGCCACTCCATAAGCGAAGAATCCCGCTTTTTCATTGTCGCCGTTCACATCCTGTCATGACCGCCTGCGTGCGGAAAGAATGACATTTCCCGAAAGTCTGCGGAAATCCGCCGCTTTTATGCAGAGAAGGCCGCTTGACTTGCCCGGAAAATCGTGTGAAACAAAAAGGCAGTATTTTCCCATGAAGGCATTTACCATCACCTCCATTCTGGCTGCTGCGTGCCTGTTTCCGTCCTATTCGCCGGCCGGAGCCGCAGCAGAAAACAAGATTCAGGCTGCCTCAATGCAAACGGCGGCAGGCATTCCCAAGCAGGACCCCCAGCTTATCAAGGGGAAACTCGCCAACGGCCTGACCTACTTCATCCGCCCGAATGCGGAACCCAAGGGCCGGTTCAGCATCCGCCTGCGCGTCAACACGGGTTCTCTGAATGAAACGGATGACATCCAGGGCGTTTCCCACTTCCTGGAACACATGGTTTTCAACGGAAGCACCCATTTCAAGCGCGGGGAAATGATTCCCGCCATGCAGAAAGAAGGCCTGGGCCTGGGAGGGGACGCAAATGCGTACACCGCCTTTGACGAAACCGTGTACATGATGGACGTGCCCAGCATGAAGGAATCCACCGTGGACCTGGCTTTCACCATCATGCGGGATTTTGCGGACGGAGCCCTGCTGGAAGAAAGCGCCATTGACGCGGAACGCGGCATCATCACCAGCGAATACAAGGTGCGTGACTCCGCCGGTTACCGGGTCATGAAGGAAGTCTTCTCCATCATGCTGGACGGAACCCGCATTCCCGACCGCTATCCCATCGGCACGCTGGAAGTAATCCGCACCGCGCCGCGGGAAAAATTTATCAACTATTATCGGACTCACTACGTACCCAGCCAAATGCAGCTCGTCATCGCCGGGGACATCACACCGGAACAGGGAAAAGCCTGGGTGGAAAAGTATTTTGGCTCCATGAAGAAGGACAACTACTCCTTCCAGACGGACCGGGGCACGCTTAAAACGGCTACGGAAACCACCGCCCACTGGATTACCAACAAAGAGGCCACCAGCAC
>ULTD01039685.1_pt1 | contig 12075 bp, 10 predicted proteins | sample 1957321 | NCBI WGS metagenome assembly ULTD01 (sample SAMEA4835726, study PRJEB28245) | human gut metagenome | biome: gut microbiome; material: fecal sample | place: Denmark | collected 2008
TTATAAACAAAGAAGCTGACCTTTTGGGTCAGCCTCTTTTTGTTTGTGGTCCCTTGTGGATATCTTCTATATATTGGGACTCTGTCCCAAGGGTCTTAAACCCTCCAACTCCCTTTTCAAGGGAGCGATCAGGGCCTCCGGGCTTTCCATCGCCGCAATGGCTGCCTTGCCAGCCAACTCCGGCCCGGCATCTGATGACCTGTCTCAATCCCCCTAACCCCCTTTTCAAGGGGGCACATCAGGCCTCCGTGCGCACCAGAGCGCATGGCCACCGCTTCGCTGTTCTTCGGCCGGCATCTGATGATGCCTTGTTACACCTTTGGACTGTGCTTTTTCGGACAGGCCTCTTTGCTTTGTTTAGGGGTTGTCCTAAACACTGTCGTGACGTCGCTGTGAATTTTTCGAACAACCTGCATGTTGACATTTTGTGGATGTTGTTGATTATCAATTGATTATGGTGGTATATGAAAGCCAGGTTACCCATTTTTTCATGTAACCTGGCTTTGACTTTAATTGCTAATGTGCTATGTGTTAATGTTTTATGCTACTAGCGCAAATGCAGGTTGTTCTAATAGTCTGGTCAACACGTAACCGCGGTGACGCTTACCTTTTGTCTTAACTACTTATTGTTAAATTTCGATAAACTTTTTTCAGGACGATACAGCTTGCGCGACCTGCAAGTCGCTGAATATCATATAGTTGAACGTTTTCAGAGTTGCCAAAAGTATAACTCTGAAAATAGCTAAATGTCTGCCACACAACTATTTACGGGTTGCGCTACATGAGAGGAGATCGGCGGGAAGGACGGGCATTGCACCGTTTTGAGCGCAGACGAAGGCAGAAACATCCACGGCCTTTCTATGGGCTGCGGGAACTGGCAAGCCGCTTAAGATGCTTGCGGTAAAGGCGGCAGTGAAGGAGTCGCCTGCTCCTACGGTGTCAGCTACTTTCACTTGCGGCGTCGACAAGAACGACTTCGCGTCAGGCGTGAAAATGTAACTGCCGTTTACTCCGCAAGTCAGAATGATAATCTTCAGATTGTAGCGATTCAACAATGCCCGGCATTGGTTCTCCGGATCCGACTCAGGAATGCCTGATATCCGACAGACTGTCGGGAGTTCCTCGTCATTGATTTTCAGAACATTGCACTGCGCCATAGACTGCTCCAAGACATCTTCGCTGTAGAAACTCTGCCTGAGATTGGCATCGAAAACAATTAGAGTGCCGTTGTCCTTCGGCATTGTGTCAATGAAGCGATTGATGGTGTTGCGGGATACCGTGCTCCTCTGTGCAAGTGAACCGAAACATACTGCGCAAGTGTTGCGGGCCAATGCTTCCAGTTCCGGCGTGAATGGAATGTAGTCCCATGCGACGCCCTCCTTTATGATATATTGTGGGATGCCGGCCATGTCGAGTTCTACTTGTACTGTTCCAGTTGGATAGGGTACTGTGGAAATGGGGCTGTTCAGGCCTTTGTCCCGGAATGTGCCGATTATCTCCCGTCCAAGAGCATCATCGCCTATTGCACTGACTACAAGGCTCTGCAACCCGAATTGTGATACGTGATATGCGAAATTGGCCGGAGCACCTCCTATTTTCTTTCCGTCCGGCAGAATGTCCCACAAGACCTCTCCAATCCCGACAACTGTTCTATTTTCCTTCATGGCGAATACGATTTTTCCGACAATGATAATTATTTTCCATCAAAGAATGGTTTTATCTTTTGCTTCGGTTCTTATACTCGTTTTCCACAGTAGTTACAGCCCAGCTCACGATACTCATTACACCGAAAATAACCCCCGTCACCAGCCAAAGCAATATATAAATAAATCCTTCCATGATTTTCAACGTTATTAGTCATCCAAATTTCTTCGGTAAATATAGTAAAAAAGAGGGGATAGAGTAGAGTGTCCGTATTCGGACACAGGGCAAAGTCTCAAAAACCGCCGATACCCTTAATATCTGCGATAGTGTCCTTTTACCCTTTCAATCTTGCCGAAGCGAAGTCGTCTGTACGCCTTCACCCAAACAAGCCTGAAAACCTCCACTCCAATGGAGATTTTGACGACTGTAGAATGTTGTCTTCTTTTCATTGTTGATAATTATTGTTGAGTATGTGAAAGACAAATTCTCTTTTGTTCAAGCACCTCCCCTCTATACGACAAAAGCAGGTACCCATTTAAGGGATAGATACCTGCCTTGCTTTCTCAACAATGTTGTTTTACCAACAATGATATCGCAAAGATACGAATTATTTTGAATTTCGATGCTTATAATGTATTATTTTGAGATTGTGCTAATTTAATCTTACTTGGCTAAGAGCATCAAATGGAAACAGAAATAAATATCACTACGCAGGCTTCTGTTGGAAGTTATTATCATAGTGATTCTGTTCCCGATGATAGGTTTAATGTCATTTTATATCTGTATCTTTAGAGTAGAAAACTGTATTTTATATGGAAAGAAGGAGCTATGAAAAAGACGGCTTTGTCTATCTGTTGGATGATAATCAAACGGCGTGGATAAGGGAAGGCTCGACTGATGGGCAGCGAAGCTATAGGCTGCCTGAATCAATTGATGTGGCAGGTAAGAGTTATGTGATTACCGATACTGATATTGGGGCGTTTTGCGATTAGCCGAATCTTGAAGAGCTAATTGTTCCTGACTGCTACAAATATATCGATGAAGATAGTTTCAGGGGATGTGCTAAACTTAGCCGTGTGCATCTTGGACGCGGAATCAAATGGTTCCACCAATGGACTTTTGCGGAAAGCCAGAATGTCAAAATTCTATTGGATCCGAACAATCCGTATCTAAAGACATCAGATGATGGGACGATGATTGTTTCGCCTGACGGAAAAACTCTGATAGCGGTTATCGACCGTAATGTCAGAGTTTTGGATGTTCCAGAGGGAATAGAAACAATTGCTCCGATAGCTATTTCTTGTCTTACCGAACTTGAAGAATTGACCTTGCCATTATCCCTCAAAGAGATTGATGGGAATGGTATCATGGATTGCCACAAGCTGAAAGAGCTTGTTATTCCGGAGAATGTCACTGAAACAGGATTTCAATGTGTTGAATGGTGTGAAAAGCTCGAGACCATTACGATTCCGAGCCATTTGCAGTCTATTTCAGAGGCCTTGAAAGAAGATAACCCTTCGCTAAAGTATGTAATCTTGTCAGACTCTAAATCTCTCTAAATCATGATTGTATTCCGCGAATAACTTATCAATGTTTTTATAATTAATGCTTTCATTAAGAATAGATGCTATCTCTATAATCACATTGTAAGTTTGTAGTATTTCTCTTGGCATTAAACAGGGAACGTGGCGTTTATAATCATCCTGTTCATAAGGGAAGGATGGCGTATGAGATAATTCGAAATCAAGCAGTTCTAAAGCCCAGGTATAGTTTCCCGAGTGTATGGCATTGTGCAGTATTCCGTGGTCATGTAATATCCTTAGATTGTGAACAAGGATTTCTGCTGCAATCATATGCTTCTTGTTGTGGTGTTTTATGTTTGCTGTTTCCCATTTATTTACCTCAGACCATATCATTTCTTTCGTCATAAATCGTGCATCGGCGATTCTATAAGGACAGGCAACATCATATTGCAGTAGAATCGGTTTGAGCGTATTTCCATTTGGAAGAGTGACTCTTGTATTAAGTTCAAGGACGTACTCCATCCTATTGGTTCGAATTTCTAGAGATGCAATCTCATTTCCTATATGAAAATCTCTAAGAGCATCATTCTTCAGAAGAAGGCCTAATGTGTCATCACCGAACTCACCTGTATTTAGAAATGTCCACTCTGTATAACTTAATCCATTTCCTTTGCTCACAATAAATCTGTCATCCGTTTTCGAAACGACAAAACTACGGCAATGTGTTGCAGGACAAATATTGTAGAGAGTTGCGTTTCCTGTATTTCTTTTCAGTAGTGGAAAGGGCTTGACATCAGTCGGATTTTTATATAAGATACTATATCCGACCTCTTGGGCTGCATATCTGCATGAGAAAGGTGTTTTATTCATAATAATGTCCAATCCATCCTCCAACAATGCTTGTAAAACAGAAAACGACAATAACGATTCCAATATTAACTCCTTTTTCAGCGGCAATGATTGCTGCTGTTAAGCCGGTCGCAATTCCTGAAAGGATAATTTTCATTAACTGTTTATTTTCATTATTCTCTGTTATTGTCGATTGATGCGCCCTTGTTGATGATGACGTTTTCACTGAATTCTTGGATTTTGCTGATTTGGGCTTCGTTGTTTTATTGACGGCGCGAGATCTTGTGGTTTTTGTTTTGGCCTTGTTCGTTGATGGTTCCGGATTGTGTTCAGGTTTTTCAACAACAGCATCAACGTTGTCTTCCGGTAGCATAATACCGTATTCTGAGCAGTCCATCTCCAATGTATATAAGCTCGTGCAGCATATTTTAATCCTGTCGGCAATGGCATCAACTAATCCGCTCACCTCGTTATCTCCCATTCTAAGAAGTACTTCAACGGAGGAGGTTTCTGCATAATATGAAATCAAATAGTCACCGAAAACAAAATCTTGGTTCTCGGTCAAAAGCTTTATCGAGACTGAAGTATCGGATTCCGAGTCTGTCTCAATATTAATTGGTGACAGTTGGCTCTTCAAATAAGAAGAGATTACTAAACAACTGCACTGGAACTGTTGAATTGATAGAGGGCAGACTTTTACTGATTTCCGATGTCTGATTGTTTTCGCCATCATAGTTGGTGTTTTTTAATATTAAATTATTATTTGTAAGGGTAAGGGTTATTTTTGTCATACTTGTTCTGCTCCGTTTGACGGGTCCTAGCATGTTCTGCAATTTCAGTTAACTTGTTTGAACTGAGACATGCGCTGATATCTCCCATAATATCATATAGTTCCGATGGGGTTGCACACTGACGTATTTGCTTAATCATGCCAGAGGAATGATTCTGTTTGAATTCATATTGATCATTGTTGCCGTTTATCCGGATAAGACATTCCTTCATTTCTTGAAATAATTCCGTTTTGCGCTCGTTTGTCGTATCTGAGTTGTGATACTCGTTTTTCAGTTCATTGAATTTTTCTATTAAATCTTTCATATGCTTTTAGCGACGATTGTATTTGAATGGAAAAATGGCGGATTACATATAAAATTATGCAATCCGCCAGCACTGTGTGTCCGATTACATGCTACGCCACATGATTCCACACACCGTTTCAGCACCCTTAGGGCAATTGCTCATGCTAATCACCTTAGATGCAGCTGCGATATTCAAAACTACTTTCATAATTGAAAATGTTTAATGGTTATAGCGATACTTCCGTGGAGACCGCACTTATCCATTTATCTTCAGTTTTATGTCGCTGAAGTTATGTGACATTTCTTTGTGTATTCTGACAGGTATATAATCAGGAAGTTCTGACAGTCGTTCTCGCAGAGTCTTGCCGTTTAAAGGATCATATCCTTCATCCATCATCTTGTGAGCTAACTCAAACCTGATTTTCGCCATATAGCAATTGTTCTCGGATGCTTTCAATGGCGTCCCGTACTCAACGAAATTGTTGCCGGGGCAGAGATTGCAGTATGCGCAGTAGTCGTGTCTTCCGCATTCTTCATATTCGTTTAATGTCAGGTTGCGCCAATATGAGAGTTCTTTGCAATTATGATTAATGTCAGCAACATCCTGAGCCTTTAAATTTCCGAAAACAGTGTGGAATGCACAGCATGGAATCAAGTTTCCTTCAGGTGTTATACAGAATGAGTTAGAACCTGCTCCGCAGGGATTCCTATCCATTAGTTTTGTCTGACCACCATAATTCGGAGCCTCTTTTCCTACATATAGAGGAATATTGTCATCCCGGAGCACAATCTCAAGTTCGTCATCTGTAAGTCGTAGAAATCTACTGACACACTTATCTCCTTCTATGGAGTCCGTTAGGCTGACTTCAAATTGTGGCACGGCACCCAGTTCTTGGGCAATATCTGCTACCATATAGTATGATTTCACATTAGGACGCATAACGCAACATTTCAGGTTCATAGGTACGGCAAGCGCAGATAATTCACGTGCAACATTCATTGACTTGTCCCATGAGCCTTTTATTCGAGTTATGTAATCATGGACTTCAGGAACGCCGCTGTATATGGAGATGCCTACAAGACGGGGATAGAAGTCTGCCAGTTGTTTTGTCTTATTTACAATGCTCTGTCCATTCGTATAGACATCGAAAGCGATATCCTTATTATACAAATATTCTATTACATCCCATACTATGGGTTTAGAGAATGGGTCGCCTCCGGTCAAGCATACTTTGATAAGGCCTTGTTCATAGAGTTCATCAATGATTCTCTTATAATCATCCAATGTGAGTTCTGAACGATTTCCGCGTGTGCTTTTCTCCTCATCGTTTCTCGTCGCACCAATATTGTAGCAGTGTATGCACTTCTCACTGCAATTATAGGTCAATTCAAACATGGCGCTTGTAATTCCGCCGACTTTATCGGTATAGAGCATCTCGGCATTTGAAGTTTCATATGGAAGCTTTTCTTGCGTAGATCGTGGGGTGGATTGTTGTTGGGTTCGGTTATATTCGCTGACGCGTTTTCGATATTCCGCGACAATATCTTCAGTAACGGAAGTTGAAGATACTAGACCTAATTGCTCCAATTGGGTGAAAAATGGGGCTAAACTCTCCATTGAGATGTTTAAGGAGGCGGATACGTCATGCATTCTTATTTCTCCATTGCGTGGTACTTTCAGTAATTCTCCTATTACCATAGCGGAGAAGTCTTCGAAGTAGTAACTTATGCCAGTAATCAGATTGTAGTATATTGTCGCTTGCTTCTCTGCATTGCATCTTCCACAGGACCATGTTGGCCTATAATAAATGTCGTTACTCATTCTGAGAATGTCTTCTTTCCCGGCAGCAAAGAAAGGTTGGTTATAAAACAAAGAAAGTGTGGAGCCGATTCCGATTATCTGTTAGAGGTTCTGACAAAACCCATGCGAAATAATCGATACCATACTCCACACCCGTATCGGGATTGGTGTGGAGTACACCTAATGTCCGAATACAAGGTGAGAGCGTAATCATCGTTATCCTTTCGCATTTTGAAACTGTCAGATTTCTAACAAGGATAAAGTGAAAACACTTTCATTAAATATGTCGCTGAATACGTGCGTGCACGTGTTCAATGCAAATATAGCAAAATATTTGACACTTGATATTGGTTGTCTGCAAATGATGAGATTATTCAATGGATTTGTTTCTGGAGAGCGACGATTAGACATGGGAGTGACGTCGGATTTCCAATATCCTTTGTCATTGAAAATACAATATCAAAAGAGGGGATAGAGTAGAGTGTCCTTATTCGGACACAGGGCTAAGTCTCAAAAACCGCCGATACCCTTAATATCTGCGATAGTGTCCTTTCACCCTTTCAATCTTGCCGAAGCGAAGTCGTCTGTACGCCTTCACCCAGACAAGTCTGAAAACCTCCACTCCAATGGAGATTTTGACAACTGTGGAATTTTTTCTTTTATTCATAAGTGATGAAAAATAGTTAGGTGAAAGAAAAATTCTCCTTGTTCAAGCACCTCCCCTCTTAGACGACAAAAGGCAGGTACCCATTTAAGGGATAGATACCTGCCTTGTTTTCCTAACTATCATAATCACTTATGATATTGCAAATTTACACTTTTTTTTGATTTCGCAATGCTGAAAATGTATTATTTCTGTATTCTGTAATTGATTGATATGATTTACTAATAAGATGTTGACCCGATTTTCCTTGTTCGTGGCACTTCCCTCTAGACAAAAAAGCCCCTCCGGTGTTTGGAGAGGCTTCTTGTGGTGCCCAAAGCCGGGCTCGAACCGGCACGTCTTTTAAAGGACATTGGATTTTGAGTCCAACGCGTCTACCAATTCCGCCATTCGGGCATCGATTGGAATCGGAATGGCAAAGTTAGGACTTTTTGGCGAAATACCAAATATTTCAGTGCCTGTCAGCATAATGTAACATGGACTTTTTCGGGAATTATGATATTTTGCTATATTCGCGATGGCGGAAACTTAGTAGTTATGAAATGCAAGATATATAGCGGACAGAAGATTACAGACGTGGCCGGATACCTGAAAGGATATCCAGCTGTTTTCGTGGTCGCGGACAGACAGGTAAGATCAAGTGCGGAGCAAGTCGTGAAAGCACATGAGGAGCAAAAGCTTGAAGGCACCTTGCCGCATCTGTCGAACCTGCTCCTGCTTGATGTCTCAGAGGAAAACAAGTCGATGTCCACTGTCCTGGAAATATGCAAGTGGCTGATGGACAATGACGCCGGCCGCAATGCGCTGCTGCTTGCGATAGGCGGCGGCATAACCACGGACATGGCCGGATTCGCCGCATCCATATACAAGAGAGGAATCCGGTTCGCTTATGTTCCTACCACCTTTCTGTCGCAGGTCGATGCCGCAATCGGCGGAAAAACGGGCGTCAATTTCGAAAACTACAAGAATATATTGGGCGTGATCAGGCAGCCGGAATTCACATATATCTGCCCGGAAGTTCTTGGTACATTGCCATATAGAGACTTCCTGTCAGGTGCCGCCGAACTCCTGAAGACCTTCATCATTGACAATACAGGCAACAATTACGAAAAGGCGGTCGAAGTTCTCTCCGAGATACACGAAAGCATTGACCGGAAGCAGGCGATAGCCTTGCATCTGGCTGAGATTGAGAAACTTGCGGCGGCCGCTGCGAAAATCAAGGCCGGGATTGTCGAGCGTGATGAATTCGAGTGCGGAGAGAGGCGGAAACTTAACCTCGGGCATACTTTCGCGCATGCTATCGAGTCCGTGTCAATGTCGAGGCATAACTGTGCCGAATCCGGCATTTCACATGGCGAAGCTGTGGCAATGGGGATGATTATGGCGGCTAAAGCTTCCGAACGGTACTATAATCCCGCTTCGGAGAACTCTTTGCGGTCAGATGACATTGCAGGGCAGAACGATATTGCGAACAGCGAAGAAGGCAAATCACTGAGAGCAAGACTTGTGCGCGATTTCAGCCGATGCGGCCTGCCGACCGAGTGTCCGTTCCCGCCGGAATATCTGTCCGGGGCAATGAAAAAGGACAAGAAAGCCGAAAACGGTATAGTGCATTTCGTCCTGATCCGCGCCATTGGCGATGTCCGCATCGTGGACCTTCCGGTGGAGCGCGCGGTTAATCTTTAAAAAAGACATTTTTCAGCCAGTATTCGTATATCGGGTCTTCAAATGAATACTGTTTACCGAAGTCGTCCAGAATATCATTGGCTATCAATGCTTTCCTGGCTCTGGATACCTCGGTACTGGACTTGAGACGGTACTCTTTCATAACTCTCTGTGATGAAAGATTCTTCTCTCCTGCTGACATTGCATGAAGAAGATTCTGCTGGGATATGGCCAGAGATAGCGTCAAGGCCCGGTTGAGTTCGCCCTGCTGTCTCAAAATATCTTCGAAAGCATCTGTTATATCCGAATCTGTGCAAGAATCGCTCTGGCAATGAAGCCATGTGGTTTGGGCAAGCTGTTGCACATAATACGGATTATTGTCTGCAAGCTGTACTATTCTTTCACATTGTTCTTCGGTAATCCGTTTGCCGGTGTTAAGGAACTCTCTGGAAATATAATCCGGCCAGAATAATCTGTCGATTTTTTCCAGAAAATATATTGCTCCGAATTTATAGAATGGCATGGATACTTTACCGAACACTTCCATCATCATGTGCCTTCTGCTGCCATACAAACAGTACGAAACATGCTGTTGGAGCTGCCATTTGCTTCTAAGTGTCGCCTGGAACGCTTTAGGGGACTCGAACATGCCGATTTGCTGGAATTCATCGATGCATATGACAATTTTCATATTTCTGTCAGCAGCGATCTTTTCAGGAAGATCCAGAATCTCGTCAATGCTCATTTCAGGCTCCCTTATCTGAAACTGAATGGATGTAGGCGCAGCGGCATCTCCGAAACTGAGTCCGGAAACAATTGCAGATGCGTATTTTTTAACGGCAGTCATAATATTGTCCATGGAGGAAGCAGTCTGTTTGAGCACTTCTGACGCAAATTTGCTGTAAAACTCATTCTCAGTTCTGACATTGAAGATATCAATGAACACGATTTTCAGATTTGAGTCTTTGGACATGGCTTCTTTTCCGGCTTTATGGACAAGAGAGCTTTTACCCCATCTTCTTGGTGAAATGAGGATTGTATTCGTGAGGCTCATGAAATTTTCCGCCAGCCTCTTGGTATCATTCTCTCTATCAATGAAATTGTTGCCTTCTGCAATTTTTCCGAAAATAAAAGGAGCTGCCATGATGTTTGAATTTTGATACAAAAATATGTACATTTTCTGATATATCAAAATTTGTACATTGTGTTCAAACCATAAAAACTTAAGGCAATACGACATTGACCGAGGTGCTTATGTGCCGTAATAAAATTATCGGTGAAAAAATCACTATCTTTGTAAGTTGGAAAGATTGCAGATGATGATTTGTACTACAATACAGAATAAGACGATAGACGAGATATTGGGAATCCTGGAAAGCGGGACCGTGGAGATGGCTGAAATCAGACTGGACAGATGTCCGTTGTCGATGGAGGACATAGAGGAACTGTTTTCCACATCGGACGTGCCTCTTGTGGCCACTTGCCGCATCAGCGAGGTGCGCAAGCGTATTGTGGCAGCGAATCCTGACATGGATGACAGGAAAATCGACACCAGGGCAGTTCAGGAAGCCGAATCCGAACTCATCACTGCAATACATTCAGGAGCAGCGTTCGTGGACCTCGAAATCGAAGCGCCCGCGATGATGTCCAAGCGCCTGCGTCGGGAAACCCGTGAAAACGGAACCGTCTATGTCCGGTCCTACCACGATTATAACGGGACAGACTCGACTGAGGCCCTTAAAGCATTGACAGAGAAATGCTTCGCCATAGGTGCCGACATCGCCAAAATCGTTACCACAGCCCAGGGAGACGATGATCAGGTCAATGCTTCCGTCACCAGACTCCTGTCACTCTATGACACATTCGATCCCGCAAAACTCATAGCATTCGCAATGGGCGAGCCGGGACGAGATTCCAGGATACAATGCCTTGCCAAAGGCGCCCCATACACCTATGCCGCTCTGAATCAGAGCGAAGCGGCCGCGCCGGGCCAGATGACCACGGCCAGGATGAAGCAGCTCGTTTATGGCAACAGGTTACCGTCAATGCCGGCAGACCGCGATATTATCCAGATGCCTTCTTCCAAAAGCTTTGCGCAGCGTGCAATAATTGCAGCAGCATTGGCCGAAGGAACTACCACATTGAAAGGATATTCCCCATGCGGGGACAATGAATCGGCCATTTCCGTAGCCCGTTCGCTGGGCGCGGACATTACGGTAGGCTTGTCTTATGAGAGAGGTCAGGTGACCAAGGATACATCTGCATTGACAATCAAAGGAATCGGCGCGAAAGCGGGCGGATTGGCATTGACAAGGCTGGAAACCGGTGAATCCGGGCTGTTGACGAGACTGATGATACCTCTTGTGGCGGCTCTTGGCGGAGGTGAGACGGAGATTGCGGGAGAAGGTACATTGACCCGGAGGCCGCTGAAAGGCGCCCGCGAGATTATGGCGTCATTCGGGGTGAGGCTGGAAAACCTTCCGCAGGAAGAAGCGGCGCAGCGAAACGCTGAAGAAGTTTTCGTGCCGCTGAAGGTCTCAGGAAAGCTTACAGGTGGAAAGGTAACTGTTTTAGGCTCAGGTGGTTCGCAGATTATTTCGGGACTGCTTATGGCATTGCCCCTGCTGGAAGAAGACTCGACAGTGAGGATTCTCAGCCCGAAGAGCATTCCGTATCTGTTTATCACAATGGATGTTATGAAAGCATTCGGCGTGAAGGTGCGCTGCGATATGGAAGGCGGTCCGGAATTCGCGGAGTCTCAGGACTGGAATGACTGTACAGAGATTGTATTGCATATAAAAGGACGGCAGTCGTATATGGCGTCGTCGATGGAGATAGAAGGAGACTGGAGTT
>ULTD01009030.1_pt1 | contig 12058 bp, 9 predicted proteins | sample 1957321 | NCBI WGS metagenome assembly ULTD01 (sample SAMEA4835726, study PRJEB28245) | human gut metagenome | biome: gut microbiome; material: fecal sample | place: Denmark | collected 2008
AAATATCCAAAAGTTTCATAACTTGTCTTAAAAAAACTATTTATCTTTTTCATTTTTGTCATTCATATCCTTAATTATCGCAACAAAAGGAACACCTAAAGCCCAAGCTATCTTATCAATAGTATCAATAGGAGGATTAGCTTTTAACTCTCCATTTTCTAACTTTTTAATATATTGTCCCTTTTTACCAAGATATGATGCTAATTCTTCTTCATTCATTCCTCTTATAGTTCTGTAATATCTAACATTATATGAAATTATCTTTTTTAATTCTGCATTTGCTTTTGCAACTCTTTTGTTTCTTTCTTTAACTCTCTCTACATCCACAATACTTCCACCTTTCATAAAGCATTATAAAACTATAAAGAGCATTTAACAAATGTACAAATTATCTTTCGTAGCTGTTTTTATACATTTGCCTATTTTGCTCTACTTCTTCTACATCATCATCTAATATTTCGTTAGTTTTCTCATTCATATTTAATAATCTATTAACCTCATTTAATCTTTTTTGTTTTTCTTTTAACTCTTCTTCTTGATTAAATGAATTACCAAACTCTAATTTTGCTTTTTCAAGTTGAGTTTTTATTGTTTCAAGTTCTGCTTGCGAGTCTAACAAATGACTTGATATATTATCTAGTGCATTATCAATTCTTGTAATATTTCCAAGTTCACTATTTCCTAGATTAACAATAGTAATAGAATTTCTCTTTAAAATTAAGTTATACTCTTTCATAAATGCAAAGAACTTTAACTCCATTTTAAATCCTTTATACTCTCCTATCTCTTTTGTTTCATCACTTATAATGCTTTTACATTCATCAATTATCTTCGCACCAGCATCTTGTTTTTCAGAATATGTTATCCCATTGATAGTCATACCAGTAAAACTATCTTCATTACTATAATTATCACCTAAATATTCAATATCAGTTTTATAATTTTCAATATTTTTTTCTAATTCTTTTATTCTATTAGGATACTTCTTTTTAATTTTATCTTCTAAATCATATTGTTCATTTAGATAGCTTTGTTTTAAAAGTTTTAATTTTGATACTTGAGTATCTAATTCAGTTTTTTCAATTATCAATGGATTACCAGCTGCAAGTGCTTTTATTTCTGCATAAGAAAGTGCTACTTCATCTATATCTTCAGCACTTCTAACAGGTGTTTTAGATGTCATTATTTGAGATATGAACTTCTGTTTATTCTCTACTAATTGATAAAGGTAAGCATCAAATGTCTTTTCTGTTACATATCTATAAATATATACTTCTTTATTTTGGTTTCCTTGTCTTATAATTCTTCCACTTCTTTGTATTAAATCACTAGGTCGCCACGGACAATCTAAATCATGAAGTGCTATTAGTCTATCTTGGCAGTTTGTTCCAGCACCCATTTTAACGGTGCTACCCATTAAAACTCTTACTTGTCCTGCTCTTACTTTTGCAAATAGTGCTTGTTTTTGTAATTCTGTATTAGCATTATGAATAAACTCCACTTCATTTTCTGGTATTCCTTTTGCTACTAATTTATTTTTTAAATCAGTGTAGGCATCAAATGAGTCATCCCCTTTTGGAGTAGATAAATCACAAAATACTAATTGAGCAGATTTTTTATCTTTTGTTTCTTCCCATATCTTGTAAATATTTTGTGAGCAAGTATCTATTTTGCTATTCTCATAATCTGGTAATAATTCATTTATTAGTCTTTGATCTAGTGCTATTTTTCTACCCTCATTAGTGATTTTAAGCATATTATCTACTTTTGAATCTACTCCTCTATTCCTTACTTTTTCAGCTCGTTCTCCTAATGAATTTACTAAATCTAATTGAGTTTGACTTGGTTTTATTACTATGTTTTCATAATTTGCTTTAGGTAGTGGTAAATTTAATGTATCTGATGTTTTAATATCAGCAACCTCCTTAAACATATTCATTAACTCTGGTAGGTTATAAAATTTAGCAAATCTAGTTTTAGTTCTATAACCAGTTCCCTCAGGTGCGAGTTCTATTGCAGTTACTGTTTCTCCAAAAGTAGATGCCCAAGCATCAAAATGTTGTAACTTACTTTCTATAAGTTTATCGTATTGCAAATATCTTTGCATAGTGTAGAGTTCAACCATAGAGTTAGAAATTGGTGTTCCAGTTGCAAATACTATTCCTTTTCCACCAGTTATTTCATCTAAATATCTGCACTTCATAAATAAATCACTAGACTTTTGTGCCTCTGTTTGAGCAATCCCTCCTACATTTCTCATTTTAGTATAAAGATATAAGTTTTTATAATAATGTGCTTCATCAACAAATAATCTATCAACACCCAATTCTTCAAAAGTAATAACATCATCTTTCCTTGATGTACTATTTAGATTTGCTAATTTTTTCTCAATAGACTTTTGTGTTTTCATCAATGCTTTAATACTAAATCTTTCTCCATTATGATTTTTTAAATCCTCTATTCCCTTTAATGTATCTTGAAGTTGTTGCTCTAATATGGCAACTTGTCTTTTAATAGACATTGGTATTTTTTCAAATTGAGAGTGTCCTATGATTACTGCATCCCATTCTCCTGTTGCAATTCTTGAACAAAACTTCTTTCTATTTGCAGTTTCAAAATCTTTTTTAGTTGAAACAAGTATATTAGCACTTGGATAAAGTTGTAAGAACTCACTAGCAAATTGTTCTATTATGTGATTAGGTACTACAAACAAACTCTTATTACAAAGTCCTAATCTTTTACTTTCCATAGCACTTGCCACCATTTCAAAAGTCTTTCCAGCCCCAACTTCATGAGCTAGTAAAGTATTTCCACCATATAAAACTCTTGCTATTGCATTTACTTGATGTGGTCTTAATGTTATTTCTGGATTTATTCCATCAAATGTTATATGACTACCATCATATTCTCTTGGAATTATTGCATTAAACTTTTCGTTATAAAGATATGTTAATCTTTCTCTTCTTTCTTGATCATTCCATACCCAATCTTGAAATGCTTGTTTAATTTTATCTTGTTTAGCTTGAGCTATTGCTGTTTCTTTTTTATTTAATACTGCAACTTTTTTACCATTTTCATCATAGTTATAATCAAAGATTTTTGTATCTCTTAAGTTAAGTGCATCCTCTATTAGTCTATAAGCATTTGCTCTATTAGTTCCATAAGTAGATGTAACTGCAATGGTATTTCTATCACAACTCTTATTTTCAATATTCCATTCTCCTGTGACATCAGAATAATGTGCTTTTAAATCTCTTCTAGCATAAAAACTAGCATCTATTAAATCTAAAATAAAGTTAGTAATTATATCTTCTGGTATCCATGTTGCACCTATTCTTATACTTATTTCAGTAGGTGGAATATCTTTTGGAATTACTTTCTTTAAATATTCTACATTTTTTTGATAACTACTATCTTCAAAGGCAAACTGTTTTGCTACTTTTAATTTCTCACGAACATTACCAGATAAATACTCATCTGCTGTAACCCAATAATTTGGATTACCATATTCAGGAACTCTAAATATTTCCCCTTCTAATTCTTCAAGCATTTTATCTATATCTAATCTACATAACTTTTGCATATAAGATATATCAACCTTTGCTTTTTCTTGCATTGATACTATTAAAGCATCTCTTGCATTTTCAATAATTCTTTCTTTTGATTTAGGTTTTATTGTTCTTTTATTAAATAAATCAGCTTTTCTTTTTAGATTTCCATTTTCATCTAAAACTTCAAGTGAACATAAAAGAAAATAACTTCCATCATTTGAAAATACACTAGCATTACCACGGCTGTTAATAAGTCCATACTTTTTAACAAACTTATCATATAATTCGTTTAACTCTTTTTGTTTATCTTGTATTTCATTATCACTTGCATTATCTAGTTGCAAGTTAATAATTTCTCTTGTTATATCTCTTAATTTAACTAAATTTTTAACCCTATTTTCAGCAGTTTCCGATAAGTTTTGAGGATACATTCTGCTATTTTCTCTATAATAAATGACATCATCTATTAAAGCATAAGAAAAGTTTTTTACATTCATATCTGCTTCAATAGATAAATCTTCATTATCTGCTATATCATCAATCTTATAATCTTTTATTTCTGCTTTAACATTTGGTATTGCATTATTAAGCATTTCTTCTAAATTCATATCATTTAATGGAATACATGCTGGTTCTTCCCCAAATGGTGTTGATATAAGTTCCATTTTTCCAAGTATCATTTGAGGATTATCAATGAAATTTTTATTTATTCTTAAATTGTTTTCATCGGTATCAATATTTATCCATTCTGGCATTATGTCTGTAATTGAATCTCTTTTTTGAAGAAATATTATATCTGAGGTAACAGTAGTTCCTGCACTATCTTTAAATACATTATTAGGTAGTCTTATAGCACCAATTAAATCTGCTCTACTTGCTACATATTTTCTTACATCATCATTCTTTCTATCCATAAATCCTTGAGATGTAATAAATGCTATTATTCCTCCTGGTCTTACTTTATCTATGGCTTTTGCAAAAAAGTAATCATGTATTAAGAAGTTTCTCATATCATATTTCTTATCACTTACAGGAATATTTCCAAATGGAACATTTCCTATTGCAACATCAAAAAAAGAATTTGAATAGTTTACTTCTTCAAATCCTTTAACTGCGATAGATGACTTTTGATATAACTGTCTTGCTATATTTCCACTAATTATATCTTTTTCTACTCCATATATTTTCAACTTATCATTATTCGGTAAAAGTCCAATAAAGTTTCCTATACCACAACCGGGTTCTAATATATTTCCTTTATCAAGTCCCATATTAGATAGTGCTTTATACATTGCTTTAATTACCACTGGTGGTGTATAAAAAGCTGTTAATGTTGATTCTTTGGCTTGATTATATTCTTCTTCAGTTAGAAGTTCTTTTAATTCATAATACTCATCTGTCCATTTCTCTGGATCAAAAGCATCTGATAATCCACCCCAACCAACATAATTAGAAAGTATTTCTTGTTCTTCACTTGTAGCATATCTATTTTCTTTCTCGCACTTTCTTAAAACATTTATTGCTTTAATATTATTTCTATATCTTTCCTTTGGTGTTCCCACTCCTAAATAATCAGTATGTATCTTATAATTTATTCTATCCTCTAGTGGTACTTCTGGATGAAGAACATAACTAACCTCTCTTGGCTTTCTTTTAATAGGTACTTCTATTTTATCTTCTTTTAAATCATCAATTATTAAAGTATTATCTTTATTATGTATATCTTCTAATACTTCTTCTTTATCAACACTTAAATCTAATACTTTATCATCAAAATTATGATAATAAACATATATACTATCTGGATTAACTCTAATAGCAAAGTCTTTATCTTTTTCAAGCATTTTAAATAATTTATTACTTTCTATTTGTTCTTTTAACCTTAATTCACTTGTTTTATCAGCATTAAAATATGTAAAACTAGTATCATGATTAGTATTGTTCCTGCTTTCTAATGATATTGTTAGATTTCTTTTTTTAGACTTAATATGTTCCCATTTTTCTAGTTCTACTTTTCTTATTTCAAAACTATTTTCCCATATTGTATCTTTAGAACAATTATTAAACATATCAACTATAACATCTGCAAACTCTTGCTCTTTAGTAGCAAATAAAGATAACTGTGCTTTATCACTTCTTGGTATTATTATCTTTTCTTTTTCAGTTGGTAATTTAGTTTCTTCTTTTTCATATTTATTAGCATATTCTTTTAATTTATTATAATCTTCCTCATTTAGTAATGTAGGAATATTATCACTATCATAATTAAAAACTTCATCAAATATAAACTTATAAAATTCTTTACCATACCAAATATTTTCATCATCCATTGCAATTAGATTATCTTTATCATCATACATTAGTTCAACATCATTTATCTTGTATTTATTTAATACATCATAAAGTAATCCTATTTCTCCATCGTTTTTATCATACATATAAATAACTGAAGAAAATTCATCATTAAATATTTGCTCTAGCTTATCAAATAAAGCATCTGTTGATAATCCTTTATTAAACCAGTCTGCCTCTACTATTTCATTTTCCCAAGTATCTTCGTTTGTTCTAGTTCCTAGTTCAACTGTTGCTATTCCATTTATATAATGAAGTTCTACACAGTATAAATTAGTTTTAACTCTTGCAACAGTAAATGAGTTAGTATCATCTAAATCTTCTAAATTAGTTATTAACTCACTTTCAATAATATCTTTTCTACTATCTGAAAAAAGAATACTGTTATTAGTATTCTCTTGTTTTAGTTGAAGATTAACTCCCTCATTACTATCTCCTCTGCTTGATTCTTCAAGTTGTTCATTAGTCCTGTCCACTTCATTGGATCTTCCATCTTCAAGTTCTCTGTTATATTCTCCTGTGCTATCAATTCTTTCATTATCAAGTTCACTCTCATCTCGGCTGTCGTATCTATCTCCAATAGGTGTTCTGCTAGTATATCCTTGATTTTCATTTGCTCGTATAAAGGTTTCTTCTTGCTCTTTAGGTAATCCAACCTCATAAGACCATATTTCCCTATGTTGAAGTTTCTCTCTTTCACTTTCAAGTTCGGTATCTTGTAATCTCCTACTGTTTTGTAAGTTATCATTTACTTCACTCCTCTCCTTTAATTCATCTTTATCATAAACTATATTTTTATCATTATCAAATGTACGAATTTTTTCTATTTCATTTATTCTTATATTTTTTAATGTTTCATAAATATTAAGTAGTGTCATTTCACTAATATCACTTGTAGCAGTTCCTAAACTTACAACACTCTCTATATCTTGAAACATTATAATATCTTGAAAATCAGTATATAAAAACTCTTTATCAGCATTACCTACACATTTATTTATGAGCATATAAGCAATACTTTTTTGAAGTAAGTTTTTATATTTTTGAATAATTAAATCATTATCTATATTTACTAATCTCGTGTTTTCTTTATTATCTAGTAAATAATCAATATAATCTGTTATATTATCTTCTACTAAAATAGTCGCAACTGATTTTAAACTATCAATAAAAGTATCTTTGTTTTCTAGTTCTCCATATCTATTCTCTAGTGCCTCAACAACTTGATCTTGATAAGCTATTCCTACATTCCAAACTCTAACCTTTTTACCTTTTCTACCATACATACTTTGAGTATCTGATACATCCCATACATATCTTATAGATGGTTTACCATACTTTTCAGTTATTAGTGCTATACCACTATGACCTTTTTTAATTATTCTATTTAATTTAGTGTTCCAAGTATCATAACTAGCACAAGCTATAGCAGTTGGTCTTTGAGCATATATAAGTAATTGCTCATCAAAATCATACTTATAATTCTTTGAGGCACAACTTAAAAACGATTGCCATTTTCTTGAATCAGAGGTTATATCAGCAATCGTTTCATTATAGACTTCTTTAATATCTACTAATGTTGTAGCCATTTTTATTTACCTCTCTTTCTTTATTTTTTTTGTTCTCTATTTTCAATTAACTTACTATAATAATCTTCTACATTATCATTTTTTTCAGCTCGTAATAATAATTGCCAAATCATATCACTTGCTTCGTTAGGAAAAAATCTTACATCTACAAACTCTATATCATCATTATTAACTCTAGGTACTGAATATGTAAGTAATTTATTTTTTAGTTTTTCTGCAGTAGTTGAAAACTTTTCATCTTCAATATTCATTTTTATATTAAAATCTAAAATACCAACTAGTTGATTAAATAAATCTTTACATAATGATAATTGTGTAGATGGTGTTCTTGTTTGATGTGGCATTATATCTTCACTCCTTTCCTAATAGTTTTTGGAAATATTACTAAACAATCATCTATTTCTTCGCTTTTATTACTATTCCCTAATATTTCTCCCCTAATTTCAATATAGGTATTTTTATTTATTTCTGGGAAGTCATTTATACAAGGTGTAAATAATATAAATGATATATAGTTATTAACTCTTTCAATCTTATTATCATTTATAACTTTCATCTTTGTAGGTATTTCTAAAATAAATCTCGTAAATAATTCGTTATCAAATACATCTTTCTTTATAACTTTACCAGATATTTTTATTTCATTCATCTTTCATCACCCCTATCTTTATTTCTATTTAAAGACACTTGTTCTACTACTTTACTCTCTTTTATTTCTACATCTATATTTTTAGATAGTTTATCTTTTATATCTTTAACTGTAATACTATCTAGTGTATCTTTTAATATTCTTCTTGCTTCTTCTTCGTTTTCTGCTACTACAGTTATTTTCATCTTTTCATACAAATTAACATTAAACTCATAATTATTCATTTTCTTTTCCTCCTTTTATTTCTTCACTATTACTTAAAAAAGCAATTATTTGTCTATTCTTAATTGCTTTCTTTAAATCTAATAAAATAATTATTTCATTACCATTTACATCTTGTATTCTTGTTAAATCATCTAATTTTATATTTAAAATATCTTTCTCACTCTTAAATCCTGCTTTAAATATTTTTTCTAATACTTTTGTTATTTGGCTTAAATTATACTTATTCATAGTTCTCCTCGCTTTCTAGTTCTAAAATATAAACTATTTGTTTAGTTTTATCTGTTTGACTACAAGTAATTAAAGTTAAAGTATTCTTTTTATTATCTCTGTGTATTGTTACTTTACCATTTTTTTCTGCATCATATTTTCCAACAACTTTGTATGTATATTTAATATTATTGAAATAAACATAGGCAACATCATCATTACTTAATTTATGTAGATTTTTAAAATATGAAATATAGCTATTTCCAGAATGAGCTGCAATTATAAGATTTCCATTTTTAACATTCGGCATATCACTACCCTTTATTACTTGTAAATTTTTATTGACATTGTTCCCTTTATCTTTGATATTTAAAAAACCTCTTTTAATATTTATTTTAGGGATTTCAAGAACACCTATATACTTATAATTAGATGTTTTCTTTTCTTCTTGTTCTGGTTGTTCTTTAATTTCTTCCTCATCAATATCTACTTTAATTTCTTCAACTTCTTCTTTTCCTATATTTAAAAACTCCTGTGCTTTATTATAATCTCTTAATTCAACATAATAGTTATATGCTATTCTACCTATATACATAAAAGAACCAATTAAGAAAATGAAAGAAGCAACTAGTTTGATTAGTTGCTCCTTTCTATCAATATTCTTATTTTTTCTTATTCTTTTTAGAAACATAAAGAAATACCCCCATTCCTACTACCATACAAGTAATACTAATTACTGTGTATAATTTACTCTCATTAGCCATAGTGTTTGGCACTTCAACTATTTGTTCATTAGTTAAATTAGCTTTAACAATTTCCCCATTTTCTTTGATTTCGAACTCTACTATTTCCTCTGTTATTTGATAACCTGTTGCACTTTCTTTTTCAATAATATGCCCCTTTCCTATAAATAAATCTTTTATAGTAATTTGTCCATTTTCATCAGTAAGTCCAGAGAATATCAAAGTAGATTCTATTGTTCCATCTTCAAGTTCTTTATCTGAATAGATTTCTATTAAAGTATTAGGAATTGGTTTACCACTAACTAAATCTGTTTTAGTAAATTCTAAAGTTCCTTTTTTATAGTAGTTTTGTAATTCTACATCTTTAACAATTTCTTTTGTATATTGATCTTTATACTTTAATTCAAAAGTATATAATTTTTCATCTAACACATGGTTATTATCAGTTGATTTCTCTTTTATATAGTATTTTCCTAACTCTAAATCTTTAATAACTGCTTTCCCATTGTTAGTAGTAACAGTTGTTATCAATTCATCTTTAGAATATTTTTTCTTACCACCAATATAAATATCTTCATTTGCATAAAGTTCTAGTTCTACTTCACTTAATAATATCTTTTCGTATCCAAAAGTATTATTGTCTACAATTAGCTTTTCGCCATATTTAGTGATATTTAGTTTTCCTTTAACTCTTTCATTTGCAAACTTAACTACTAATAAAGCACCATAATCTTTATCAACTAGTATTTCACTACCTTCTCCAATATGGATTGGCATTGCTTCACTATTCCAAACATAACCATCTAAAACTTGATTTTCTACTTCTTCTAAAAGAAAATCTCCAACTAAATTAGCTGGTGTTATAATTACTCCATTTTCATCTGTTTCATATTCACATACTTTTTTAGCTGTTGGGTATGTTATTGTTTGACAAATATATTCACTAGTATTTGCATCTTTTATTTTAAACTTAATACCGGCTTTTGTAATTACTTCTCCTGTTTCTTTATCTGTTTTAATTACTTTTAATTTTGCTTCTATTGGAGCATTACTTAATAATTTATATATATTATTACCGGTATTCTCATTTACTTCTATCTCAAAATTCTCAACCATCTCATAATTTGGAGTATTATTCTCTTGTGAAATAGTATATTTTCCATAAGGTAGAGATGTTTTTGCATATCCGTTTTCATCAGTTATTATAGACTCAACAAAACATTTATTGATACTATTTTCAATACTTCTTAATTGTGGTCTAGGGTTACAATCATTTAAATAAATATTAAATGTTATATTAGGTTCTCCTTTTAATATTCCTGTTGTTCCACTTGCAAATGTTTTAAATAAAGTAAAATCAGCTTTTATAACTCTTTCATAAACTTCTACATTAGCAAGTAAATTATCTTTATCTACTATAAATGAATATTTATTTTCATCTAAAGTATATCCTTTACTAGGTGATAGTTCTTTTAAATAAAAATCTCCTAAACTAGGTAAATAATCACTTATACCATATCCATTTTCATCAGTTGTAATCTCTCCTACCTTCTCATTATTCAAGTTGTATATTCCATATTTTGCACCACCAAGCGTTGCGTTTCCTTGAGGAATATTGTTTTTAGTTTCACTATCAACTTTATTGATTTCTACTTTTCCACCTACAGATTCTAGTTCTATGCTTTTTGGGATTGGATCAACATTTCCTACTCTCATAACATTTTGCGAATGATTAGAATAATAAACGATTGGTGTAGATGACCAATATGATAATTTTTTAATCAATTTAACTTTAACATTTTCTGTTGAATTAGATGTAATTGTTAAAGTGTTTCCATTTATACTAGCTACACCATTTTCTACTGATGAAATAGTAAATTGATTTAGTATTCCATTTGTATCAGTAAAATCCATACTTTTACCAATTGGTAATTTAACTCCATCAATATTGAAATTTGGTTTAGTATAATGCTTATTTAATAAATCTTCCATTTCTGCTATTTCACTAGCAAATTTATTTGGTAAATCTTTACCATTTAATGTATCAGTAAATACAATTCTTGATGTTGGTACTGCTGTTCTCCAAATCATAACTTGAGTAATTACATACCACTTTTTCGCTGAATGATCATAACCATTCTCTTTGTATTGATAACCATAATATGCTAAAAGTGATATTCTTTGCCATTGCTCTTCTGTCATATTAAGATATACTGCAAAATCACTTCTAGCTATCTTGTAATAAGGTAAGTTATTTTTATATCATTTAAGATATAGGTTGTAAACAATAAACAAACTTATTATCCTCGCTTCGTCTTATAAAAGCTCCTTGTTGATACTTAATGTATCCATCTTCTCTATATTTTCTAATATAGATATTTGCTATCTTTTCAGATGGCCAAATAGCTTGACCTTTATATTCTTCTGCATTTACTTTAGTAATACCGAAAAATATTGTTAAAAAAAGTATACTAATCAAAGCATACATTATTCTTTTGTTTTTCATTTTTTTATCTTTCCTTTCTTTCTTCAAAATAAAAAGACACTCGTGTGTCTAAAATAATTTAATCATTTCTCCTAAATACCTACCAGATGCACTGTTTATTGTAGAACAAGAAAAACCCATTTCGCTTTCCTCACCGTATTTAATACAAGCATTGAAACAAGCTTCTTCACTTCCATATTTTTCAACAGGGAAATCTACTCTTGCCCAACTCCACGCTGGTTTATTGTAGTATTCAT